>Ga0180438_10001119_pt1 | contig 48662 bp, 58 predicted proteins | sample SS_ome_12_FD_132455 | JGI IMG/M metagenome (GOLD analysis project Ga0180438, IMG submission 132455) | Hypersaline lake sediment archaeal communities from the Salton Sea, California, USA - SS_3_D_2 metaG | ecosystem: Environmental > Aquatic > Non-marine Saline and Alkaline > Hypersaline >...
TCTTTAAATTCTTTGATATTTTTCTCAAGGAAATCTTTAGGAAGTATAACATCTGCATCTAAGAACAATAATAAATCGTTTTTAGCTGCTCTTGCCCCATTATTTCTTCCTTTTGCAGGCTTTCCGCCGTCTATAATTTTATATCCATGCTTTTCTGCTATCTCTCTTGTCTTGTCAGTGGATTTTGCATCTGAAACAATTATCTCAAAATCCTTAAATGTCTGGTCTTCAAGGCTTTTCAACAGTTTAGGAAGACATCTTTCTTCGTTTTTTGTTATTATTATAATCGATAACATCTTTGAATAGTGGATTTGGGTATTATATAAAGTTAAGTAATTCTCTCAGATCATCTATCACATAATTTGCTTTTGAATCTGGAGGCGTTTTATTCCTATGGAATCTGAAAGTTACTGCATTGAATTTTTTTCCCATCTCTACTGCCTGCTCCATATCATCAATTAAGAATATACTGCCAAAATTATTCTTTTCCAGGAAACCTTTAAGGAATTCAGTTTTTGTATCTTTTCCATATTCGCTTTTTTCATGGATATCTGCTCCAAATTTATGGTCAAATAATCCCTGCATATTGACTGATTCTAAAAAATAATCTAACGCTTCATCAGAAGAATTTGACATGATCAAGTTAGTATGCCCTTTAGCTGAAATCTTTTTAATGACATCATGAGCAAAGTCAGTTGGTTTGATATACTTGTAAGCTATCTTTTCTTTAATGCTTATCTCTGTTGACTTTATCACCATCTTATGGATAATATCTTCATCTGCATCAGGAGCAAAGTATTTGTAATATTCTGCCCATTTCTTTCCATACAACATCCTGCATTCTTCAACAGTTGCTTTTTTATCAAAACCAAATTCAGGCAGAATCCTATTTACAACTTCCTGAACAGCAAATTCATTATCTTTTTCTAAAACACCATGAAAATCCCATATGAATAAGTTCCCCATAAGAAATTGGTAAAATTAAATAATTAAAAAGTTTACTATCTTTTGGAAAAGTTTAATAAATAGTGCTCTTTTATATTATTTTATGGTCAAAAAAGAAACTAGTTTTGATAATCCTTTAGTATTAGCTTTAATCTTGATGGTATTAACTATCTTGATAAGTTTTATTTTTATATTTTTAAGATTTCCAGTGATTATTGTTCCTTTTTTAGGCTTATTAATTGCTTCTATTGTCTTGAATAAAATTTATTCAAAAATAAGAGATAAAGTTATAGAGGATAAAAAAAGATTAGGTATAAGTTTCTTTTATGCTTTTATTACAGTGCTTTTAGCTTTCTTTTATCTTATTGAAAGGATGAGCATGAGAGATGATTATGCAATAGGTTTGGCTATTATAGGAGGAATTTTGAATTTTTTAATAGTCTATTTCTTTCTTGTGATAGGTGCTGCTATTTTTGCAAAACCAACAAAAGAAGAGATTGAGAAGCACAAAAAAGAGAGAGAAGAAAGATTAAAAGAATTTAGGAGAAGAGAAAAGGAACTAAAAGAAATAGAAAAAAAGGAGAAAAAGATAAAAGCATCTGAAAAGAGAACATCATCAAAAAAACTTAAGGAAGAAGGCCTCTTGAATAGAACCTATATCAGTGTTTTAATCTTATTCTTAATTTCATTGGCACTTTTTGGCATTGTTATTTTTTTGGATAAAACACTTGAACTAGAAAGCGTTTTTAGGGTTAAAACAGGGGGAGTGACAACACCAATAATACCTATAGCTCTAATCTTATTGATCCCTTTAATATCTTCTTTGATCTTAAAGAAAATATATCTAGCCTATGCAAAGAAAAAAGGCAAATTATCTGCTGTAAATATTTCACTTGCTTATGCGATCATTGTTGTGTTGATCCTTTTAATGTCAGCCTTTTCTTCAATTAAAGAAGACATTCTATTTGTCATGGTTGTAAATGTTATTGTTTTTGCTGACTGCTTTCTTTTACCTTATTTTATACTGAGAAAGGTTTTTGATAAAAATTGATTACCAAACATTTTTATATTAGAATTTTTTTGTTTTCTTAAAAGGGGAGTTTAATGAAGATAATCAGCGATTTACACTTGCATTCAAAATACAGTAGAGCTACTTCTAAGCAGCTTGATACTGCTAACTTGGAGAAATGGGCTAAAGTCAAGGGATTGAATCTGCTAGGAACCGGAGATTTTACACATCCAAAATGGATCCAGGAATTAAAAACAAATCTTACAGAGCAGGATAATGGTATTTTGAAATCTGCAGGAGGCATGAGTTTTGTTCTGCAGACAGAAGTTTCATTGATTTATTCTGATATGGGAAAAGGACGTAGAGTTCATAATGTTATTTTAGCACCAAGCTTCGAAGTTGTTGATCAAATTACAGAATATTTCCTAAAACATGGAAGGGTTGACTATGATGGAAGGCCTATATTTAAAATCCCATCAGATGAAATGACTTATGAATTATTGAAGATAAGCAAAGATATTGAAGTAATTCCAGCTCATATTTGGACTCCATGGTTTAGCTTGTTTGGCTCGATGTCTGGCTATGACCATATAAAGGATTGTTTTAAAGATCAGACTGATAATATTCATGCTTTAGAAACTGGATTATCCAGCGATCCACCTATGAACTGGAGATTGTCTGAGCTGGACAGGTTTGCATTGGTTTCATTTTCTGATTCGCACAGTTTTTGGCCTTGGAGAATCGGCAGAGAAGCAACCTTGTTTGAATTGAAAGAATTAACCTATAATAATCTGATTAAAGCATTAAGGACAAAACAAGGATTAACAGGAACAATTGAAGTTGATCCAGCTTACGGCAAGTATCATTGGGATGGGCACAGAAACTGCAATGTCTGCTTATCCCCAAAAGAAACAATGAAGATAAATGGGATCTGTCCAAAATGCGGAAAGCCGGTAACAATTGGTGTTGAATACAGGGTTGAACAGTTAGCAGACAGAGAAGAAGGTTTCATGCCAAAACAAGCAAAAGATTTCAAAAGATTAATTCCTTTATCCGAAATAATATCTAAGATAGTAGGAACAGCAATTGCAACTAAAAAAGTCTGGGCTGAATTCAATAAACTGATTGATCATTTCAAATCAGAGCTAAATATTCTATTAGATGCTTCAGAAGAAGATCTTAAAAAAGTAGTAGATGAAAAAATAGTTAATGCAATCCTTAAAAATAGAGCAGGAAAGATAGAAGTGCAGCCAGGCTATGATGGAGAATATGGAATCCCTATTTTCTCAGAAAAAGACAGAAAAGAAATGTCTAAGATAGAGGTTAAGAAAAAACAAACTGGGTTGAATGATTTTATCAATCAATAGTGCCTATATGCTGTTCATATGCTTCAATGCCTTTTTCTGTTAATCTGTAAGAAATATAATCATCTGTAACATCTTCTATCCATCCTTTTTCAACCATTCCATCTAGAAGGTCCTGCAGTTCTTTTTCTATTATATCCCCCTCTCTGTAGGGTACAGGCCTTTTCTTGCCTTTATTGCAGGATCTTCCTTTTTTATCCATAATATAAATCCTGTTGTTTTCAGAAGTTTTCATCTTTACAATCAATTCAAGCTCTTGTTTTTTTATTTCCATGATAATTTATTTTTTGGAAGTTCTTTAAAAAGATTAGTAAAATATTAATACTATTATTTTCTTTATTTTATTATGTCATCAAAAGATGCTTTAGAGAAGGAGCTTGGTAAGCTCAAGAAGTTCTATGAAGAAGAATTGAAGAGAAAAGACAAGATAATTGATGAGCTAAGAAAAAGCAATTCTTTGATACTAAAATCTGCTTTAAAAGAGTCTGAAAAATTAACTCATCTAACTGAAAAATTTAAAAAACTCGTCGAGAAAGAGAAGTGATATTATACTAAAATATAGTGAACTATATACACTATATAGTGTTAAGGTGCAAAATATATAAATAGGCAACTTTCAGTTTAAGTAAAATGACCAGAGATGAAGATTTTGAGGACGAAGAGTTTTTAGCTCAAGGCGAAGAAGAAACAGCAGACGAAGATTTGGTTGAAGATGACGAAATGACCTCTGCTGAAGATGGCTTCCTAAGAGGATATAATGAGGAAGCAGAGCTAGAAGAAGCAGAAGAAGAAGAGTTGTAAGCAAAATAACTTTTTTTTCTTTTTTTTTATAGGTATTCCTATCTATCTCATTTTTTCTTTTAGGAAAAGTTTATATACTAAAAATTAAATTTTTTAATAAAATGGCAATAAATGAAACAGCTACTGTATTTGGGTCAATTTTAGAATTTATGACTAGAGTGACTGGAACATTAAAGGTTTTGGTAGGTGGGATATTTGGATTATATGTTATAATGCTTATTGTTAAGTGGATTGAATACAAAAAATTAGTCAGAATACTGGTTGGAATAAGAAAAGAAATGCGTGAATTGAATACCTATTTAGGAATTAAAAATAAGAAGAAAGTGGATTTGATAAGCATAATAAGAAAAAGAACCCTGCAAAAGAAAAAGGATTTGAAAAAGAAAAGATGAAGCTTACTATTTCAAAACAGATTTTTGAAAAATTTCCTAAATTAAATGTAGGGATTGTTATAGCAAAGGGAATAGACAATAAAAGCAAAAGCAAGGAAATAGATCATCTGCTGAAAGAGGTTGAGGATTATATCAATCTTAATTTTATTCCAGAAGACATTACAAAACATGAGATGATAAGCCCATGGAGAACTGCCTACAGCGAATTTGGTGCAAAGCCTTCTAAATATCACAGCTCAGTTGAGGCAATGATGAGAAGAATATTAAAAGGAAATAGTGTTCCTAATATAAACAAATTAGTTGACCTGTATAATTATCTTTCTTTAAAGCATATTGTGCCAATGGGTGCAGATGATTTGGATAAGATTAGCGGCAATATCACACTAACAATGGCAGAAGGAACAGAAAAATTTACACCTCTTGGAGAGAATAGTATTGAAAGTCCTGAAAAAGGAGAGGTTGTCTATAAAGATGATGCCAGAGTATTATGCAGAAGATGGAATTGGAGAGACTGCGATGAGACAAAGATCACTGAAAATACAAAGAATGCAGTATTATATGTAGAAGGAATCCCTCCTGTTACTAAGAAGAAGCTGGTTGAGGTCTGCAAAGATCTGATTGATCTTATTAAAACCTTCTGCAGCGGAGAAGCTAAATATTATATTCTGAACAAAGAGAAAGATTCTGCTGAATTCTAAAAACTTTTTAAATAACTAAATTCTTTTATTATATATGAGTCAATTTGATCACTGGTATAAAGAAGGAGAAGAATCTTGGAATAGTATTGATGATCTAGCTTGGGGAGGTACTTCATTAAGAACTAATGCAATACCAGGAAGCCCAAGAGATCAAAGATTAAAATTAGAAGAAATTGGTTTTCTTATAAATACAAGAGAAGAAGGAAGAGCAAAATGCCTGTTAGATGAGATGATTCCAGTTAATGAAGATATTAAAGCAGAACATGCATTTCAATCAGCGAGATGTTATTTTTCTCCGTGGTATAAAGGATATTCTTTGAAAAAAGCTTTAAAAGAGATTAGAAAGTCAATAGACTTAAAGCCTGATAATGAAAAATATTGGGAATGTGAACGGGAAATTCTACATGAGCGTAAACAAAATAGAATAGCAATTGGAGTTGCAGGAACAGTTGGTTCTTTATTAGTTTCTGGCTTAGGTTATGCAGTTTATCAGCTATTAAGCTGATAAATGATCATAGATTTCTTTAACTGCTCTTAAACAAGTTTCTTCTAAAGAAGAGCATATTTTTCCCAGCCTCTCTTCAAATCTATATCTTATATATTTTTCACCAGTATAACCTTTTTCAATCCCCATCATAATATTTATAGCAGGCTTGTGTTTAAGTTCATTTATCCATTCACCATACTCAACTCTTGATGTTTGTGCATAAGCCCTATGGCAGAAATGCTCTTTTTCTTTTGCAAGCCAGAACATAATGCCTCCATTTCCAGCAGCTCTTTGTAAATAATGAGTTTCCCAATCGACTTGTTCTTCATACATCTTTTGAGTAAATTCTCCTTCTTTGTACACTTTATTCCATCTAGGAGAAGCAATATGCAGATCAGGAGCATTTTCTCTTAGAATATCAATAGCTTTGCTCTGCCAATCTTCTGCTCCTTGTATTGGCCCTGCCAAAAAAACTAATGGCCCTTGTACATCTTTATATTCTGGAACTATAATAGTTTGTCCGTTCATATGAAAAATAAAATTTAATAAATTTATAAAGTTAATGCACTTAAAAGAGCAACAATAAAAAATTATAGTAACATTTATATTCTATTATTGCAAAATTGATTATATGAACCCAAAAAAAGAAGTGATTAATCTTCTCAAGAAAGAACTGAAATTAAAAGATGTTAATCTATCAACTCCTCCTGATCCTAAATTAGGTGATTATGCTTTTCCCTGCTTTGTTCTGGCTAAGGAATTAAAGAAAAATCCTGTTGAGATTGCAAAAGAATTGTCTGAGAAAATAAAACCAGCTGGATTGATAAAAAAGACAGAGCAGGCAGGCCCGTTTCTAAATTTCTTTATTGATAAGCAGAAAATAGCTTCTAAATTGATTCCTTTGATATTAAAAGGAGATTATGGCAAAGGAAAAAATAATAAAAAGATAATGGTTGAATTTATCTCTCCTAATACAAATAAGTCTCTGCATCTAGGCCACATTAGAAATGGTTTGTTAGGAGAGGCATTGTCAAGAGTTCTTGAATATAATGGCTATAAGGTGGTCAGGACATGCCTGAATAATGACAGGGGTGTTGGTGTTTCTGAAGCAATGCTTGGCTATAAAAAATTTTATCCTGGAAAAGAGCCTGATGTTAAGCCTGATCATTTTGCAGCTAAATGCTATGTTGATTTCAAAAAAGCTGAATCAGAAAATCCTAGATTAAAAGATGATGTCCAAAAACTGCTGGTTGATTGGGAAGAAGGAAAACCAGAAACAATGAGATTATGGAAAAAATTGATGAAATGGGTGTATAAAGGATATAAAGAGACATACAAGAATTTAGGAATCAAATTTGACAAAGAATATCATGAATCAGAGATGTATAAAAAAGGAAAAGAGATTATAATGGATGGCTTCAAAAAGGGAATTTTTGTTAAAGAAGATGGAGCTGTTGTTGCAAAGCTTGAAGATTATAAACTACCTGACAGGATATTGATAAAATCTGACGGAACTGCTTTATATTTGACTCAGGACATCTATCTTGCTAAATTGAAATTTGATGATTTTAAGATTGACCAGTCAATATATGTTGTTGCTTCTGAGCAGGATAATCATTTCAAGCAGCTGTTTAAGATTTTGGAGATGCTTGGATTTAAATTTGCAGAGAAATGCCATCATCTAAGCTATGGCCTGATAAGCCTTCCTTCTGGAAGGATGAAATCAAGAGAAGGAAAGGTAGTTGATGCAGATGATTTGATAGATGAGATGATCAAGATTTCTAAGCAAGAGATCAAGAAAAGGCATAAGATACTTAATGAGAAAAAAATTGATAAGAGAGCAAGAGTTATCGGGTTAGGAGCATTGAAATTCTATATGCTTAAATTTGACAATACAACTGCTTTTACTTATGATCCAGAGAAATCATTGTCATTTGAAGGAGAGACAGGGCCTTATATCCAGTATGTAAATGCAAGGATCGCTTCAATATTCAAGAAAACTGGAAAATTTAGCGGAAATTTTGATGCTGGTTTGCTGAATACTCCTTACGAAGAAAAACTGATTAATCTACTTTCAAATTTTCCTTCTGTTGTTTCAGAATCAGCTGAATCTTACAAGCCTTATCTTGTTGCAAGATATCTGATTGATCTATGCCAGGCTTTTAATGCATTTTATCTTTATTGTCCTATTGCCAAGGCTGATGAAGCATTAAAACAATCGAGATTAGGATTAGTTTCTGCTGTAAAAGAAATTGTTGTGATTGGATTAGATTTATTAGGGATAGAAGCTCCTGAGGAGATGTGAAGTGGCAAAGTACTATGAATCATATCCCATTTGGAGTATACTTCTTGCTAATGTTTTATTTCTTTTAGTTTATTTTTTTGGAGCTTACATAATGTTTAGACTGCATTTGATTACAGGAATCTTATACATTGTATATATTTTATTAATGGAATACTTTGTTTACAAAGAAGCATGCCCTCATTGTTATTATTATGGAAAACTTTGCTTTTCAGGAAGGGGTAAACTAGCTAAGCTGTTGTATAAAAAAGGAGATCCTAAAAAATTCTGCGAAAGAGAGATGAAATTTAAGGATTTGATTCCTCAAATGCTTGTTGTATTAGTTCCGATAATAGTTGGAATTGCTTTATTGATTTCAAGAGGATTCCATTTACTAACATTAATTGCAGTGCTTTATCCTGTTTTTAATTGGTTTTTCATAAATCCAATCCTTTATGGAAAACTAGCATGCCCGCACTGCAAGCAAGGAAAGAAATGCTGCCCTGCATTAGATTTTTTTAAGAAAAAGAAGAAATAATTTCATTTATTCTACATCTTTTCAATCTTTTCTTCATTTCCTAGCATCCAGGAATAAAGATCTCCAGGTAAAAATACTAAATCACCAAGATGCTTTTTTCCATCAAATCTTCCAGTACCATATATCATTTTTCATTCACCTTTTCTCTTTCTAAATTCATCTAAATCTCTGGAAAATTCATCCATAAGCGCTTCCATTCCAGCTCTTCTGTTACCAAAAGCAGCTTTCCTAGCACTTGGAATAATATTATCACATTGTGCTTTGAATGCTAAGCTACGATCTTCCTTAGATCCTTTACTGTCCCCTTTTCTGCTTTTAGCATATGAACGATTATTGTAGGCCATCTCAATTAATTTAAAATCATCAGAAGGAATCAATTCCAATGCTCTTGTATTATCAGAAATCGCTCCATCAAAATCTCCTATTTGAGCCTTTACATATGCTTTTTGAAGATGTGCATTTGCATCTTCAGGCTTTAATTCAATAACCTTATCAAAATCAGCAATAGCTCCCTGAGGATTGCCAGCATGAATCCTTAAAGTTCCGCGATTATAGTAAGCCTCAACATTTTTAGGATCTAATTTTATAACTTCAAAATAATCTCTTACTGCTCTTTGCGTATCCCCTAATCTTGCTCTTGCAAGTGCTCTGTTAAAATAAGCCTCAGCATTTTTAGGATCTAATTCGATTGCTTTGTCAAAATCAGCAATAGCTTCCTTAAAATGAGATGGCGCCTTTGTTTGGGCTAATGACGGCAGTGATTGTGAAGCTTCTCCTTGCATTGTTTTTACTGAACCTCTTTCGATATATACCAAAGGATTTTCAGGATCATATTTTGCAGCTTCATCTAGATCAGCTAAAGCCTCTTTTAATCTGCCTTGCTTTCTTTTTATAATTCCACGTAAACGGTAAGCCATACCCTCAGTTGGATCAAATTTTAATGCTTCACTATAATCCCTTTCAGCTGCTCCTAAATCTGTTATTTGATGCAAAAGTCCAAGAGCAATATAAGCATCTGAATCAGTAGGATCCAATTCCAGAACCTGCATAAAATCAGCAAGTGCTCCGTATCCATCTCCTAACAAGGATTTTGCTCTTCCACGATGATAATAAGCATTTTTAAAAGTTACATCTAACTTAATAGCTTGACTAAAATCATGAACAGCTTGGTCATATTCCTCTCTATCAATATTTTCTATTCCAGCTTTAAAAGCTTCTTTTGCTCTTTCTTCTAAGTTTTCAGTCATTTTTATTCACCACTAAACAAGCTCCAAACTCTTGCTACCAAAGGTTTGGATTTTCTGATTATCTTGTCGCATTTTGCCTTTAATTGTTCAGTTTCTTCTGCTGTTAATCCTATATCTTTTCTTACAGCTTCTGTTATAGAATCTAGCTTATCTCCAAGAATACGCACAGACATATAATCATAGGCATTATTAGGTTCTTCTAGCCATTTTTTAAAGTGTTTAGCATAATTCACAATATGACTTTTTTTAAAATCTTCTTCAGCATGCGGATTATTTCGAGCTTTACTTACTTCTATACACCATTTTTTAAGATCCTTAGTTTTGAGAAATTCTCTGGCTAGTATAGTATCATATGCTCTTTGTTGTGCCTCTGTTATAGCAGGATAAATATATACATCTCCTAGTGAAGCTGCATCATTTAATCTTCTTTCTCTTACTATATCTCTCGCTTCTTTTACTGCATCTTGCTGTAAATGATATAAAATCCCATCATGTTTATGCTCCCATTGGAAATCTACTACATTATCACCAAATTGAGCTCTTCTGGCATAAATTTCCTGCATTACTTTTTTTGTTTCAGGCCCGAATCCTTCTGGATTTGTAACATAAATTCTACCGCCTGCTTCCATAGCCTCATCAAGAGTTTGATATTGAAATTTTGGTTTTTCCATTTTCATTCACAATATAAATCCTCTTCTTATAGGAGTAAAAATCTTTGATAAGAAAAATCCTGGTTTCTCTTTCTTTGCTTGATCTGCCATCTCTTGTCCTAATTTAGCTTCTTTTGCAACTTCCTCAGCTTCTGTAAAATATTTAGCATCAAATATCCACCAATGTTTAAACCCTCTGCCATAAGCCATCAATTTATCAAACCATTCTTTAGCAACTTCTTTTCCAATAGAAGAATTTAATGCATCATATTCTTTTAGATCTGTATAATTATCTCTTAGTGTATTTATGTTTCTAACTTCATCTCTAAATTTTTGTTTTACATATTTTGTTCCTGCTGCATTTGATTTTTCTTTTCCTAATCCAAAATCATCTGCAATATGCTGTGCATTAAGGAATCTTTCATTTTCCATTGCTTTTTCATATGCTTTCCCAGGGTTAACAGTTAAATCCAAATCTTTACAATAAACATCTCCTTCTTCATTTATTGGAGTATTACGCTCTTCTTCTGTAGAATAGTTTCTGAATAATGATTCTGCAATAGAATCTTCCAGACCATTATCATTGTAGAATTCAATATAAACTTCAACTATTTCTCTTCTTACTTCTTGTCTTGCTTCATTCATAGCATAACTTAATCTATATCCATAATTTTGAAATACATGTGAATTAAAAATCTCAGGTTCTTTCTCTTCAACTATCCTTGAAACTCTTGCAGATAGAGTTGAATAATCCATTTTTTGTTTTTCCATTTTCATTCACTTATGTATTTTCCTTTTATGTTTATATCAGAATATAATTCAGCTACAACTCCGCTTAATGTGAAGTTCTGGCTGCATTCGCACTTTACCAGATTTTTTCCATGCTCTGAATCTAGTTTGCCTTTATACCATCCATCTTCTTTTCTTTGGTATATTCCAGGCCATGATCCGCAGTTTCCATTAACAGCATGATCGGGTTTTACACATAATTCATCAACAGAACCATCTGGATTTACAGTTATGCCTGTTTCTACAGTTTCATTGCTAATTTTGATATCTTTTTTTTCTTTGAATCTTACCGGCATACCGCATGAAAGATTCAGTAAATTTAATACAAATCCTATCATTTTTCATTCACCTTTTTCGTTTTTTGCCCTCAATCTTTAAGGGCGAATAGGAAGGAATTTTAGTTCCTTCTGATTCTTTTATCACTTATACGTGATAAATATATTTGATTTTAGTTTAATATATATTTTATGCCAATATTATTATTATTTTTATAAAAATATATACAAAACCACAATCTTTTTAAATAACTAAGCCTTTTTGCTTAATTATGGAAAGAAAAGTAATCAAGCAAGGTCCGAATACACTGATGATATCCCTTCCTATAAAATGGGCAAAAAAGAATAAAATCAGCAAAGGAGATACTGTTAATATTTTGGAAGAGCAGAATTCTTTATTCATAACAAAAGGAATCCCAAAAGAAGAGATCAGGAGAGCAGAAGTAGAAATAAAAGAAGAGTATAAAGAATCATTAGTAAGAGCAATTATCAGCAACCTCTATAAAAGAGGATATGATCTGATAGAAGTCAATGTTATTGGAGACAAAGCAATAAAAAAAATTCAGAAATCAGTCAATTCAATTATGGGCTTTGAGATAGTTGAGCAGAAAGAAGAAAAGATAATAATAAAAAACATCTCTAAGGATCTAGATAATGAATTCAAGAATTATTTGAGAAGATCATTCTATATGCTGATAGAGACAGGAAGGATAATCTATGAAGATCTTAAAAGCAATAAATTTGATAATCAGGAAAATATCAAGCAGTTAAACCAGAATATAAAGAAATTTACAGATGTCTGCAAGAGATCAATAACAAAAAATGATATCTATCCTGAAAAAAACAAATTTCTATATTTAATAATCTGGAGTTTGGAAAAGGTATCAAATGAATATGAATATATCTATAGAAGAGTTCTTACATCAAAAATAAAAAAAGAACCAAGTTTAATAAATTTCATAGAAGAGACAAATATTTTTGTAAAAACATTCTATGAATTCTATTATAAAATAAAAAAGATAGATCTGGATTATTTTACAAAGAAAAAAGATGAATTATATTATAGTAGATCATATAATCTTCTTAAAAAATCAAGCAATCCAGTGATAGTCATGCATCTAGCAAATATTATCAGATTAACTTATAATATGATCAATCCTCTGATAGGGATAGAATATTAAGCAGCTAATGCTTTTTCTTTGTATACATTCATCAATGCCTTTAAAGTAGGGCAGGCTTTTCTGCTGTCTTTATCAAATGTTCTTTTTTCTTCTTCGTTTAAGCTTGAATAAAATATATCAAAATTATCTGCTGCAAGACCTAAAAACTCAGCACTGTCTGTCTGTTCATAATCATAAATTCTCTGGCTGACTCTAGATAATGCAGAATGCTTCATCATCCCTTCTAATGCTGCATTAAATTCTTCATAACTAAGTTCTTCTAATCCCAACATCTTTCCGACTCTTGCATAAGAAGGATCATCTATGTTTTTAGCATAAACCTCATCAACAGCATTAATTGCTTTATTATATCTATCAACAGCACGTCTTATCATTGCTTGATTTTCTTCTATAATATCTTGTATAGTAAGATCTTCTATTTGACTATAAGTTTGAGTATATTTTGAGATAAGATATCTTGCTATATCAGTTCCAAATTCTCCATAACCCGCAGCTTCTAGATCTATGATCTTTCCTTGTGTAAATATATTCCCAATGTGAAGATCATTATGAGAAAGTGTCTTTCTTCCTCCTTTCATTATTGGATCTATGTATTTTTCAGTAAACATATCAATAAATTCATCTTCAATACCAATTCTCTGCATTCTTCTTCTAAATGCTGTTTTATAATTCTCATTTGGCCTTGAACTTAAATGTCTAAACTCATTTTCATCAACATTTCTATCTTCTGAAGTTAGATCTTCAAGTATTGTTACTAAGTCTCTTGCATTTCTAGCTTTCTGTATTTCTGAGAAATCGCATTTCGCATGATTAAAGACATCCCATGAATCTAATTGCCATGATGCGCGGCTTGCTAAATGAAATGCCCCTATTACACCAAAGTCTACAATAGAATCAATTACTTTTCCTTCATTAAACTCTCTGCCTTTTTTCAATGCTTCTTCAACAGTATAATTAGGCTCGAAAACAGAATAAGTGCATCCAGAACTATATGCATCGCCTAACCCGTTTATGTGAGGAACATTAACTGTGTGATCATCTAAAGATACTCCTATCAATAATTCTGTTAATAAATATTCATGATTAAGTTTTTCTGGTTTAGCATCATTAAAATCCTTATGAACAATTGTTTGTACACTTCTTCCATTATACTTCAAATCAAATATTGCTGGCTTATGGATTCCAGCTGTTAATGTTGGATTAATATCTTTCCTTTCTATATTAAATCCTTTTTGCTCTAGCCATTCTGAGAATTGTTCTAATCTATGATCATATCTATGATCCATATAATTTGGATCACCGATTCTTGTAAATTGCAGATTATTAACAATTTCTCCTATATCTCCTTTTAATGAAATTAATTTTTTACTCAATACTTCATCCTTATGTTTATCATATGTGGCTCTGTCATAAACCTCTATTATTGGTTTTATTAAATCACTTTCAACCCAATCTCTCCAATCATAATTACAATTTTCTGCAATTACATCATTTACTACTTCTGCTATAGCACTAAGAAAAATAGCATTTCTAGTTTGTACTGGCATTCCTCTATCCCATCTGTTATACTCAATGTCTTTTTTTGATAATTCCTTTTCTTCAACTATCTTTATCTTCTCAGGATCAAAAACCACTATTGAATCATATTTGCAATGTAATTTTTCATACTGCTCTTCTGTATAATAAAACTGATAATCAGGCTCTTTTACCCTCTCTATCTCTCTTTCTTCAACACAAACCAACCCATCATATCCTAAAGATTGAAGATATTCTGTAAATCTATCTTGTACACCTATCATCACTTCTGCTAATCCTTTTTCTTTATGCTGATCCTTTTCGACCTTTATCCTTACTGCATTAGCTCTTCTTTCGTCAGTTTTTTCAACATAATCAGCAAATCCTTGTAAAACTGTTTCAAGTGTTCTTTCATCTCTTAAATCAACAAGTTTAACATCAGGAACCTCTGCATAATAAACAGTAGGCCTGTCTCCTCTTAACCCTCTGCTTTCAGTTCTTCTGACAGCAAAATCTTCAGCAATACTGCTTAACCAAGAAGTAAAATAAACACCTGCTGCGATTCTAGGATTGTCAGCTTTTCTAAATCTCTTTATACCAGAAACATTTGTTCCATGAGCAATACTAACATCTTTACAAGTAATAGAATTAAGTTCTGTTTCTACTTTCTTGTCTAATGATCCATCAGTGCTCATTTTCTCATCACCATATTCATAGCTGCTTCAAAAGCATGAGATTTATTTCTATAAGTTTGATTTCTTATTGCTTCCTTTACCTTAAGCAAAGTTTCTTCATCCACTGATATGCATATTTTGTGTTTCATTTTGAAGTACATATCTCCTTGCTTCTTCCTTTAATTCTTGGTACTTAGCTCGTAAAGCAGCTACTCTGCCTCTTAGAGCTTCTAATTTACCTGGCTCATCTCCCATATTAATTAGAAACTGTCCGCCAAGAAACAACAAGTCGCGAAGACCTATCTTATTTTCCCAATATACTTTACCAAGAGCCTCTCTTGCAGCAGCATACTCAGGTGTATGCTTTATTCTTTCAACTTCTGTTTTTCTATTTGCCATTTACTTTATCCTCTTACCATTCTTATAAACCGCAATAAGATTTGGGCTTAATCTAAAATGCCCTTTCTTAGCTCTAACCATGTCTTGGTAAAAAGGTTCATTACAATTATCGATACTTTGTTTTACATGCTCCATACTTTCTCTTTCTTCTGGAGTCATTTCATATTTAGCTTTTTCAGCCATTTCATCTTGAATTTCTTTAAGTCTTCTTTGTATTCTTGGTTTTTCACATTCTCTAACATAAGAAAGTCCTTGCTTTTGAATCTCATAACACTCCATTAAGTTTTTCCTCTCTAAGAATAAATTTAATAATTCAATTGAATCAACTTTTCCTTCTTGATCTAATTTAACATTATACTCAAAACTTTTAAATTCATTTGGAGTATGTTCTACAGTGTACATTCCATCTGAAAAACCTTCAAAATATACTGCATCTTTAATAAATCCTTTTCTAGTTTTAACAGTATAGAGTCTTAGATTTGGTGTAAATCCCGTAGCTGAAGGAACAACCAAACCATGTACTTCTGTCTTCCACACCCTACTTATTGCCTGAGCCATACACTCCCCATCAGATTGTGGAGCACCTGTTGAACATGATTCAAGATAAACAGGGCCATTTATGTATTTTTTTAATCTTACAAATTCAGGCTTGTCAACATCACTTAAACTGAAATATGTGTCTAATCCTAACTTGATTGATTTTGGCTCTCCATGACCTCCAATGATTAAGTGAGACAAGCCATTGTTTGCCTGCCCAGCAGACTCAATTGCTTCTACAAGATCCTTAAATGTTATAGTTTTTACTAATGATGCTCTATCTCCATAAATTTTTTTTATCTTATCAAATTCTCTTTTTACTTGATCGCTTACTTCAAGACCTCCTCCAAACTTTGCAGCCATTTTATCTTCAATCTTTTTAAGACGTTTTTGATATCTTGGTTTTTCATATTTATTAGCTATGGATAGGCAAAATTTCATTTCTTCATATTCTTCTGTCAAACCATCCCAATCCAGGAAAGCACCATTCATACATGAATGAGGATAAGTCATCAAAGCACCTCTATTTTTTGGAATATCCTGTTCTGATACCAACTGGACCAAATCTTTGTCAGAATCAACCATAGATGGATTGCATCCTGCTAGTATAGCAGCTAATCCTAATCCTGCAATTCCTAAGAATCCTCTTCTAGATACTTTTGTCATTTTCCTTAAGTATTACTTGGTATAACTCCTTTATAAATCTTTCGTTTTATAGTCCCTTATAAGTGGTAACATAGGCTCTGATTCTTAAGAATTCAGGTGTTTGAAATGCTTGAATTCAGGCATTACAGGCAGTATAAATAGGGATTTTCTTTATATTTAATTTATAAGATTAAGTCCATAACAATTCTTCTAAAGAAGGAACTCTTTCCTTCAGAATAAGACCAACATGTTTCCTTGTTATGGCTTTTTTTCTTTGTTCATTGTCTGTTTCTACATTGTCTAAATAATCAGGATCTGATGTTTTTGCCAGTTTTTTATCATATTCTTCTTCAATCTCTTCAAATTCTTTATCACTCTCTTCTTCAGATAATCTTCTTTTTTCTTCTCTTATTGACAGCATCTTTTTACGTTTTTCAACAGCTTCTTCAAATCTAGAATAAGGTATTGTCTTTGATTCTTTTACTGTTGCATATACCTCGAGCTCCAAAGGATTATCTGATACAACCACTCCTCCATAATCATCTGGCCACATGCACCACAATACTCTGAGAACTGCCTGCTGAATTCCATCATTATCTGCAGGCAAAACAGTTATAGTCTCATTAGTATTTGTATAATCTAGAACAAAATATTTTTCCTTTCTATAGAGTATGCTTCCTTTTTCATCAGCTATTATAAAGAATTCCTTATCAGTTCCTTTTGGTTCAACTCTATATAAATTTATTTCCATATAATTTAGACAAAAATAGTTTATATTTAATTCTTCTGCATATTTTTAAGGTTAGATCTATTTTTATCCACTTTTAGATACAAGACTTTTTGCTCCCTTACCAATATTTAGAAAGAATTTTACAACAGGATTCTGCATTTCCCATTTTGCTCTTGCAATATACTCTTCTCCAAGTCCTGCTTCTTCTGCAATCTCTAATGCATCTTCATAAAGCCATCCAGTATCCATGGTATCTTCAAACCATTGTTTTGCAAGCTTTTTTGCAACAGGATCATCAAAACCAACTTCTTTTACAAAGGTATATAAAAGTCCAAAATCCAGGATATATTGCCTGCCTTTAGCTCTCATATCTAATGCTCTTTCAGTCATTCGTAATGTAGATTCTCTTCTCATCTCAGGAGATAGTTCAAATTCACCAGCAAGAGTATGTGCTCTTCCAAATTCTCCATCTTTCATTGCTTCTTCAAATAATTTCTCAGGATCAATATCTAGATTAAGTTCTCTAATATAAGGCTGTGACAAGATTGTTGAATTAGTGTATAATTTATGCCCTAATCTTTCTTCTCCTTCAAGATATAAATCAAATACTTGTCTTCGTAATTCAGGCCTGCATCTAGATAATAACATACAAGTGTCATAAAAACTTGCACCTGCCCATTTTGTAAGTTCATAATCATTTTCAGCTGAAACAAGATCCATTATCTTGCCTGTGTATTCAATACGTATTTCACCGCGTACCTTTCCTACCACTTTTCCTAGGTATTTTTGAGGATTTTTCTTTACTAGTTCTTCAAGTTTTTCATCAGCTTTGTTTGCTGCTTCTTCTAAACTAGAGAAAGCTCTATCATAAGGTACAGACTCTTCTGAAACAACTCCTGTTTCTAAGTCTTTAGAATAATGAATCAATTGACAAAGCGTATTGAATCTTTTAAGTTTTCTCCTATCTCTTTTTACTGTATATTGAACTCCTTCAATCTTTTCTCCTTCAAAAGTTCCTTTGACAGCAATCCATTCTTCTTTATCAGGATAACGCTCTATATCAACATGTCTTATTTTTTCTGTTTCATAAGTTATTTCTTTCATTTTTCATTCACCAAATCCCAGTTCTTCCATTTTTCTATTTAAACCAGAAAACGATTTTTTTTCTTCACGTTTTGGTATTACAATTAATTCCTTTAATTCGTCACCAAGCTCTATTAGAATTTCTACAGAATATGCAGTACCTTCTTTATCTTTTACTGTTCCTTGCCACATAAATTCTCCATATGGTCCTACATATCCCATCTCTTTTACGTCTACATCCGGGTCTTGAAAAAAGATATCTTCCTCCCCTCTTTTTCCAATTTTTCTATAAGATGTATGTGTTAGTCTTTTTAATTGACTTTCAAATTTGTCTCGTGATTCTTGGATCTTTGGCATATCTCTCTTTTCATCTAAACCCTTAACAGATTTACCATGCACAAGCAATGCATCAAGAAGTTTATTCTCTCTGCCAAAATCTATTATATCATTAAGATTTTTTTCAGTTATTTCTACCCATCCTTCCACTCTATAATTCTTATCTGAATTAGTTTCTCCTTCAACGTAAACTTCTCTGCCAGGTTCGATTACTCCTTTAGTAACTCCTTTTTCAGCATCAACAAGAATTCTTGGATTGTTTTTATCCTTAGGATATAAATGATTCTCATCATTAGCTGCTACAAATAACTTTGTTTCAATATCATTTTCAACTGCATATAACCTTATATAAGTTGGGAAAAGCATTCTGTCTCTTTCTTCTGCAAGCTCAGCAAATTTTTCTGTTGGCTTTAAATAGACTTTGTCATCTACTACTTTTAGTTCAGCTAAACCAGTTTCAATAATGCTGGCTAAATGCCTACCATATTGTTTTGCTTCAGCATCAGCAGGACTTATATTATCTACTACTAATCCAAACCATTTGCCTTCGCATGCTACATTCTTAGCAATAGAACCTAGCATGAGCTCAGCTTCACTGCTTCCTGCAGGAGAGTTTCTAAAAAAACCTCCAGCATGATAGCCTGTAACATGCCCTTTCCAAAATCCAATTGAACCTTTAAACACATCTTCAATTGGATAACTTTTTGTTAAAGCATCCAAACTTTCATCAGTATACCTTTCTTCTTCCATTTTTTATTCACCTTTGTCTCTATACTGTTTTAGTTTTTCATTGAATCTCTTGAAGGTTTCTACTACAACCAATTCAGCTAGAGTTGAACCGAAATCTTCTGGAACTGCAAAAGCTCTGTGTGTTTTATCTTGGTAATGCTCTTCTTTCCAAAGAACACCTTGATCTCCAAATCCAACCATGATTTGGCTGTCTCCTGTATCAAAATCTCCTTTTTCATCATATTGAACTTTTATAGGAAAGTAATCAGCTCCTCTCATCATTGTTTCAGCTATATATCCTCTGCCTCTCATCATTCTTGAAAGGTTTCTTTCAATTATTTTTTCAGATTCTTCATTAAATTCCATTTTTTATTCACCTTTTACTTAATAATTTGTTACTAACTGGTAGAAAATAAGTTAGATATATAGGTTTTCCATAATTTTCGTATGGTAACATATATTTTTCAAAAGCTTTATAAATAACTAGAGATTTCTATACACTATGAAAAGAAGAGTAATAAGACAAAAGGATTCATTTACAATAACTCTGCCTATGAAATGGGCAAGAGAACATGGTGTAGGAAAGGAGCTGTTTGTTGATGAAGTAGAAGAAGGACTGCTTGTTAAGACAGAATCAGTTCCATTCAAAAGAGAAGCTGAGATAAAGCTGACTTCAGGAGATAAAAGATTTCTTCAGTATATCCTTAATAATTATTACAGGGCTGGTTATGATAAACTGATTATTGAAGGCAAAGTAAATGAAAAAGATCTTTACAAAGCATTGAATCTGCTGCCTGGATTTGAGGTTACAGATTTTACAGAAAGTAGAGTTATAATAGAAAGCATGTCAGAGGTTACTGAAGCAAGGTTTGAAGTGTTGATTAAGCAGATATTCTTTATAGCAAAACAAGATGTAATATATATTATTGATTCTTTGAAAAATTTAGAAAAGATAGATGTTGAGAGAATGCATGTCAGCAGCAGCAGAGCTATAAAAAATTCCAATTTCTGTTTAAGGACTGTTTCAAGGAAAAAAGGAGACTTTAATTCATTCCAATGGACAATGAACAATTTAATAACATGGATAGAAAGGCAGCTGTATTATCTTGCTGTTGCGATTAAAGATAAGAAAATGGAGAAGTTAAGCAAAAGTGAGCTTGATTATCTTTATTCAGTTAAAGATTCATTAGATAATCTCTATAAAGGAATATATGAAAACAAGATTGAGACTTTTCAAAATATCCATAAAAATTTCAGAGAGTATGAAGAAGAGAGATTTAATCTGCTTAAGAAACAAAGCAGGTATAAAAGCACAGTTCTATATTATTTTTCAGTTATGAGCAGATATATAATGACTTCAACAAGCTCAGGTATAGGAATTATAACAATGAGAGATTAAGCTGATTTTCTTGCAACTTCATAAAATGAAGCAAATTTTGATCTATTTTCTTCGCTATTTAAAGCCCATCCAGCGTTTCTTATTGCATTGATTTTTGTCTGATTAAGCACATGCCTGCTAAATCCTTCTGTTGGATAATAATCTGCATTAAGCTTCTGCCTCATTGATGCATAGCATCCTAGATAATTATTGAATAATCTTCTATTGCCAACTATATCTGGCCTGTCCATAAGTGCTCTAGCTAGATCATCAATTTCAAATCCTAATTTTGTGCAGCCAAGGTCAAGAAGATATCCATTAAGATTATTGTCTGGCTTATTATCATAATGGCCAAGGGTCCTTCCTTTTTTCTCTAGTTCAGCCAGCTCTGCAACAGTAGGTTCATAATTTCGCAGCAGCTTGCCCAGTTCTTTTTCGATCTGGCTATAAATATCTTTATCCTGCTTGAACCTGTCTAAGATCTCTTCTTTAGAAAGGTATGTCTTGACATTTCCTGGAGCAGCTATTATCTTTGCAGCTAATATTTTTCTAGGATCCTGTATTGCCAGCTGTTCTCTAACAATATTACCTACAACTTCATGGTATAATGCTATAGTATATAGATTTTCAACAAGATTTGGATCTAATCCTTTTTCTAATTCAGGGCCCATGACTTTTAGGTCTTCAGAATCATAAACAACAACTTTATTGCTCACATCTTCTGAGAATGTTACCCAATATCCTTCTCTTTGTATTGGCTCTGAAAATATAGGCTTAGGAATCCTTCTTGCAAGTCTTGCAGCAAGATTATCTGTTTTTGCTCTTTCATGTATAAGATCAGCTGTCTTAGCTGATTTGTATGCTGCTAAGAAATCTTTTTCTACCTTAAAAACACAATCTCTTCCATTATCATCAAATCTTCCGACTCCTCCTCCACTTTTTCCTGAAATTGAATCTAATGTTATTGTTTCAAGATCTTCTATCTTCTTATCTACTAGTTCTGCAACTAGTTGATAAGAATCTGGAAATAAACTTTCTAATGCAGGCATAAACAAAGTGAATTCTTGAGAGCTAAAATGTGCTTCAGCTTTATCTATCAATTGTTCCAAAGCAACTACAGAAGGTTCATTAACTGCTCCTTTTACAAACAACTCTCCATTAAATCTCACTTCTTTAGGCAAGAAAAGAGCATCTCTAATATCCTTCCAATCTCTATAATTATTTTCATCAATAGCTCTTTGCACATGAGCAGCTGCTTTAACATAATCACCCATATATTTTCCACAGTCATATATCTGCTGCATAAATTTTGGATTTTCTTCTTCTGGAGCACGCTGTTCAAAAACTGCAATATCTTCTTTTGTTCTTTCTATAGCTTCTTGAATAGTTTCATCAGCAAATTTGATCTTAACATGCCCTCTTCTATTAAGAAGGCGAAGCTCTTCATCTGTCCTAACTTCTGTAACTCCTGATTTCATACGATATTGATGATAAACCTCATCTGGGCTATTGCCTTCACCTTTTATTCTAACTTCTTCTGTTCCACCTGCTTCTATAGTATTTTTAAGCTTGTTAGCCAAAACAAATGGGCCCAGGGCTTTATCCTCTTCAGATAAAGCTACCTGATATTCTATTGTAACTCCGTCTTGTTCAACTGTTACTGTATGAACTTGTTCAGGAGGAAGCTCTAATCTTACAGCATGAGATCCTGGTTCTATGAATTCGCCTTCTGCCCAATCTGATAAATTATTATAAAGTAAGCTTATTTTTATTTTTCTTAAATTAGGAAAATACTCTTTGAGCGCCTTAGTTGATTTATCACCATAACCTAATATATCTGATCTTATTTCAACAATATGACCATCTTCAATAACAACATCTTCTGGTTCTGGTATAAATGCAAGTTCCCAAGGATAAAAAGTAGAACCAGATGTCTTGACTGGTTTACCTGCTTCTACATGTAAATCCATACGACCAATTCTATTGTCAGTTATCAAATCATCTAAAGCATCAAATTCTCTTTTGATTACTTCCTGTCCTTGAAAATCTACTAATTCATCTCCTTGATAATTGTTGCCTTTTTCAAGTCTTAAACGTTCTTTTGCTGCTCTTTCCATTCCTCTCTTAACTATTCTCATATCATTGGACCTCTTTTAGATATCTTTTTGTAGCTAATTCAATAAGATGGCTCTTATTTCTGAAAGTATCTTCTTTAACAAGCTTTTCAACTGCTTTGATCGTATCCTCTTCCATTGATATAGAAACCTTTATCTTCATAGTAAAAAGTAGTAAAAATTACTACTTTATAAAGCTTTTGTATTTATAGTCTCTTTATAGTAGTAACAAATATTTCATTAGAATAAGTTCTGTTTTGATCTTTTGGCATGACTATCTTATCTCATATAAACAGCTTTATAACTTTTTCCCCTTACAAATAAAATATTAAATGTAGGGGGAAACCTAAAATAGAAATGTATCCCAATAAGAAAGTTTATATTGAGAATAAATAAAATTAATCAAATCTTGATAATAACTTTTGTTTATTTCTAACAGATTTTTCTTTAGTGATTTATCTGCTTGATTTAATAAATCAAGATACTCTTTTCTAGATCTTATTGAAATCACAAGTGGAGGATAATTATGCAAAGAGAGTATATAATTCATAAGCACTCTTCCAGTTCTTCCATTTCCATCTGAAAATGGATGGATGCTTTCAAATTTATGATGGAAGAAGATTGCTAATGCAAGAGGATAAATTATATTTTTGTTTTTATTATACCATTCCAACAATAATCTTATATCAGATTTTACATATCTTGCAGGACTTGGCTTAAAAGGCTGCCCCAAAATATGAATATCATGATTCCTTAAACCTTTTCTTTTATCAGTTTTGTCAAGGAGCATATCATGGATCTTTATTATTAAATCTATATCTAATTTAGGTTTTTTATTAAGTAAAAAATTAAATACTTTTTTTGTATTAATAAGATCATAAGCTTCTCTTAATGTTCTGTTCTTTGGCATGACATCTTCTTCAAATAATTTACGGGCCTCTTTCAATGTAATAGTATTTCCTTCAATAGCAGTACTATTAACTGCAAATTTTATTAAGAAATTATTATAGGTTTCTTTTTTTGTTAATCTATTTAATTTAAGAAATTTAGACCTATAATGAAGTAAAATTGCTTCAATATTAATTAGTTGTTCTTTAGTAAAAAAAAGGCTTTTTTTTACTTTTTTTATTCTTTCAATATAATAATTTGTATCTAAGAATTTTTTAATAGTTTTATATGATTTTCTTATTTCTTTTTTATATTTCTTTTCCAAGTTATCTAGATTTATTTTAGAGATATCACTGCCAAGATTACATAAATCTTTTGTAATAACACGATTTTCTTTTCTTACTGATATTCTTAATGAGTAATATTTTTTATTTCCTATTTTTTTTACATGAATATATACCATATAATATCCAAAACATTACACCTATTTAAATCTTTCCCCTTACATTTATAAAAATCAATTGTAAGGGGAAAATATAAAGAAGTCAAGCGTTTGAAATGCTTGAATTCAAGCATTTAAGACCTTTAAACTAAGAAATCCATTACTCCTTGATATATTGATTTTGGATCATATTCCTTTTGTACTGATCCTTTCATAGATTTAAGCTTTATATCAATCCTGGAAACTAATTCAGGAACATTATCTTCAAATATCCTGTCAAGCTCTTCTTTTGTATAGACAATCCTGACAAAGGTATCATCTTCTTGTTCAGGATAACCATCAAAATATGTTGTAATTGAAGCAAGCATTAATTCTTTGCCTGGCACATTCAGGTGTACATCAATCATTTCACCTAAAATTTTACCATCTCTTATGATCTCATCTGCATTTGGCTCATAATTATCCATAGTTTCTTCTGCATAAACACGATAATCTACAATAAAAGCGCCGTCTAATATCTCAGCTTTTCTCTTAAAAAAAGGAACAGCTTCATCAAATACATGCTTTTGATCTTCAGTCAATTCATCACGCCCTGCATACAATCCTAGTGCAGCAAGCAATCCTCCTTCTGGTGTTTTAAAACTGGCATTTTTTCTTTCTGCTTCCTTGACAGAAGTTTCTTCAAACTGATCATCAACTTCAGAAGCAACTCTAATCTCTTCTCCATATTTTCTTCTGCTGAATTCAACTCCTAATGCATAGAATCCTGCTTCTAATAATTTTTCCAGCTCTAATTGCTTCATTTTTATTTATCTTTATCCAATTGTTTATTATGTTCTACTTCAGAATACAATAGGGTATTAGCTATACCTCTAAAACCTGTGAATGATTGGGATTCATCAGGCATTTGTTTGCCAGTATTAGGATCAAATTCACCAAGAGAAGTGTATGCATATTCTCCTTCTTCAATAACATCTCTAAATGTTCTTATTGTTGTTCCAATTACATTAGGAGCATTTACTTGAAGAGTATATTCTACTTCATCTCCAGCGCTTGGTTTTCCATCTCCATCTTTATCATGATATACAACTTTAACAACTCTTAAAATCCTTCCATCACTTAAAAAACTATTTTCTGGAGTTATTGTATAAACTGATCCTTCATCCTTTTTTTCAACTTCTTTATTTTTCAACTTCAAGGCTAGATCTATTAAGTGATGAGGTGTCTGATTTTTTTTCCTTTTTTCACTTTTTTCATATTCTTCTTCTATCCAAGGATTTTCTGCTTTGAATCTTTCTAATTCTTTTGAAGTTATTATTCCATCTTTGTTGTAATCTGCTTCCCGTACTAATTGTATAGCATCATCTCTTTGGCCTTCATAATTTGAAGGTTTTGTGTTTACCAACTTTGCGACTAGATCATCAATTTCTTCATGAGATGCTAATTGACTTGCACATCCAGCAGCTGCTAAAACACTGATTGCTGCATATTTCTTAACAATTTCATACATTTTTTTTATCATTTTTATTCACCTTTGATTATCCCTGCCTCTTTCATTACTCTTCTTTTTTCTTCAGCTTCTTTTTGCTTTTCCAGTTCTTCCTTACTTTTTTTCTTATCATTTTTAGCATTAACATATTCTCTCATCTCTTTCATGATAATCTCTGCTGCAGAAGTAGCTTCTTCAAGACTTAATTTATATGTTTTCTGAATAGTAAAAGGTTTATCATTAAGACGAGCTGCAAAAACTAACTTGCCTGAATCATATGAAAGTTCCTCACTGTTTAGAATATCCACCACTGAAGTTACATAAAGTTCAGTCACACCCTCTTTTTCTTTTTTCACTGCTTTTCTTAAATAAACTTTTGTTCTATTACCCATATAAACATCTACATAACCTTCTAATGTATGCAGCTCAGTCCCGCTTAATGTAAGTTTCTCAGTCCCTTCAATAGGCTCTGCAGTGATTCTTCCTTCATTTTCAATTTTAGAATCAGCTCCATGTTCAAGAATAAAATCTGCGTGATCTGAAGCAGGCTTTTGACTGCATCTACTACATCTAATAACTGCTGTAGTTGCTAAAAGACCAATTGTTGCTCCAACAACTGCTGCAGTTGCATATTTTTTAGCACCTTCATATAATTTTTTTATAATTTCCATTTTTATTCACCTTTTTCCAGCCTTTGAAAAGGAACTTCATAAGTTCCAAGGTCTAATCTTTTTGCTTTGCTGTGGACATCTTTCAGATAAGGTTTTAACTCTCCTCTTATTCTGTCAGCTGCATAGAAATCTACATTGATCTTCATATTATCTCCTTCCTGCCCAAGAGCAGTTATAACAACATCACTAACTCTGTATTTCATGCTTACACTAAGATCTCCGCAGCTTGGTCCTGAAATCTCAGAATCATCTTCTTTGCAGGCATGGAAGTGGAAAGTTGAAACTCCCCTATTATTGAATCCATTATATGAATGACTGTAAGATCCATTTGTGAATTCACAGCTTCCTTTAACATATTCTCTAGGAACTGCTACTTTGAAGTTTGCTTTTCCATCTGCATATTCAAAAGTTCCTCCAAGCTCTGTTCCTTTAAATTCAAATAAATCTCTTTGTATGCCATCACTAATTGTTTTGATCACTTCAGGATCCTGCATTGCTTTATCTAAAATATATATCCTTATCAGATCCAATGTACTAAAATCTTCTAATGGATTTCTTTCAGAATAATCTTCAGGAAGAGGATTCTCTTTATTTTTCCATGTTCTTAAAACAGGTTCTCTTTCATATATTCCCTGCAATTCTTTTTCTAATCTCTCTCTGTCATTATATAATCCTTTTAATTCTTCATCTGATTCAATCAGATCAATCAAAACAATATCATTTGTTGAGAATACATCCTCTACTCTATACTTTGGATCTCTTACTTTCTTCATAAACTCAGGATCTTGAGCAACATCAAGCAGATCTAATAAATCTTCATGATGCATTAACTTAGCATCATAATCAAACTTATCAATAATATAATCTATATTTTCATATGAATCGCTAAGATCAAATTTAAACAGCCTTCTTAACTCTTTTATTCTCCATTCTTCTTTTCCAAACTTCTTTTTAGAATAATCAAAAAAATTCTTTGTTTCCTCGCTTGTTACTTTATCTCTTGTCTCTTCTGAACTTAAGAAATCAGCAAATTCTTTTAAGATATTTCCGAATATATATTTTTTGCCGTCTTTAAATTCAATAGATGTTTCTATATCTTCAGCTCCTATATCTTCAACAAGATGTTTAAGTACATCTAAATGTCTGGAAATCCTCTCAATCTCAATTATATCTTCAACACTTTTTATTTCAGTAACTCCTCCTTTTGTCTTTAAATAATCATAAGTATCTTTGAATTCTTTTGAATTAATTGAATCAAGAAATTCTCTTTTTTCTCCTACTTCATCAAGATACCTTCCATAATAATTTCCAGAAATTAAAGGTTTTATAGCATCTTCTAGATCTTGATTTAATTTTCTTTCTTCTGCTATTTCTGCTTCTATTTTTCTATATTGTTCAGCAAGATCTTTGGATTTTACCTCATTCTTTTGCCTCTCCATTTGATATAATATCTTCCAATCAATAGACTTATCAGAATCAGGCTTTTTATCACATCCAGCAAAAGCAGCTGCTGCTAAAACACCAATTGCTGCATATTTCTTAGCACCGTCATACAATCTTCCTAAAATTCCTTTTTCCATTTTTTATGTCACCTTAATTATTTTATTACTATTAAGTAACTAAAAAACAGAATTAGTTAGATATATATGTTTTCCCTATTAAATATATATTTAATATATTTTCAAAAGATTTATAAACAACTAAAATATACTAATTTACTATGAAAAGAAAGATAATCAAGCAAAGCGACTCATACACAATAACTTTGCCTATCAAATGGATAAGGGAGCACGGTATAGATGAAACTAAAGAGGTTGATCTTGAAGAAGAAAGAGAAGAGCTTATTATCAAGACAAAAACAACTCCAAGAAAAGAAGGAGAATTAACTATTGATTCTACTAATGATAAATTTATTCAATATCTTCTTAATAATGCATACAGAAATGGATATGATCTTTTAAAGATAAATTTTCAAAAAGCGAATATAGCAAAATCAATTGAAAAGCAGTTAGACCTTTTGATGGGATGGCAGATTACAGAAAAAACAGATAAAAAAATAATAATTGAGAGCCTGACAGAGCCAAGATATGATAAATTTGATGTGCTTATGAGAAGGACATTTTTCATAATAAAAAATGATTTAGTTTTAATAAGAGATTTCTTAGAAGGAAAAGAACAAAATTTAGAAGAAATAAAAAAGAATGCAGCTGAAGCAATAAGAATTGATAATTTCTGCAGAAGATGCATATTTAGAAAGGTTGTAGAGAAAGAAAAAACACATTTCTACTGGCATTTTATAGCAACAATAACATGGATTCATAGAAGCATCTATTATCTTTCTTTAGAACTAAAGAAAAATCTGGAGGATAATAAAGCAGCTGAACTGATTAATAGGATTATTAACTCTTTTAATAATCTCTATGAAGGCTTTTTTGAAAAAAATCTAAATAAGATCGCTGTAGTCTTTGATATTACAAAAGAAATTCAGCAGAATAAATCTAAGATCTTTAAGAGTGGAAAAAATGACTTAGTCAATTATCATCTGATAGAAATCTCAAGACTTATTAATCTATCATGTTCTGATGCTATTGGAATAAATACTTAAGCTGCTGCCTTTAAGTTTCCATATCCTGAAATGATCTTTGCAACTTTCCAGTGCCTCTCAAAAGATTCTGTTCTGTCTCTTTCTGCATCCCATCCAGCAATTCTAACTGAATCATTTAATGTCTGTGAATATATTGTATTTTTAAAATTCTCTTGTGGATGATAAAGTGGATTTACTCTTTTTCTCATTCTTATAAAAGCATTAATATATTCATTAAACAATTCAGGATTCTTAACTATTTCTGGCCTGCAGATAAATTCTCTTGCTATATCTGCAACCTCAAATCCTTTTTTAGTGCTTCCATAATCCAAAAGAAAACCATTTTTTCTGTTTTCATTAGGCCTATTATCATAATGTCCTATCACACTTCCCTTTTTCTCAGCTTCTTTAATCATGCCAACTCTCTCATCATATCCCTCTAAGATCATATCTATCTCATTTTTAATTTGCTGATAAAGTTCAGGATTGCTTTTAAATCTTTCAATAATCTCTTTTTTTGCAAGATTTGTTGGAACTTTTTCTACTTCTAAATATGGATCTCTTTCTTCAATCATTGCAGCAGTCAACACTTCCTGATACAATGCAATAGTATAGAGATTATCTATAATTTTGTAATCAAGACCTCTATCAAGCTCTGGTTTCATTATCTTTAAATCATTTTCATCAGCAGCAATTACTTTATTAGTTATATCTTCAAAAAATCCAACCCAATACTCTCCTCTTTTAACAGGCTCTGAAAGCAATGCCTTAGGAATTCTTCTTGCAAGCCTTTTTGCTAATTCATCTGTATTAACTCTTTCATGAATTATTGAAGCAGCTCTTGTAGATTTATATGCAGCTAAATAATCTCTTTCAATCTTAAATGCATATTCTTTTCCATTATCATTAAATCTTCCAACTCCTCCTCCTGTTCTTCCTGAAATTGAATCCAATGTTATTGTTTCAAGATCCTCTATTTTCTTATCTACTTCTTCTGCAACTAATTGATAAGATCCAGGAAATAGGTTTTCTAACTGAGGCATAAATAAAGTCAGATCTCTTTCTTCGAAACTTATGTTTGGAAGGCCTTCGATCTTTATTCCCATATCACTTAATCTTTTTATTTTCTTGTTTATTCTCCAATCTTGATAATTCACTGGATTTCTCCATATATGTAGCCTATTCAATTTAGGTAGATTACCCTTTTCTTTTTGTTCTAAAATATATGAAAAAGGGTCTTCAATAGGATTGTCAGCTAAATTTAGATATTCTAGATTATCTAGTCTTTCTAAACCTATTCCTTCAACACTTTCTAATGAAATTTGAGATATATCTAATTCTTTTAGATTTGTTAACTTCCCTATTTCCTCTACTTTTATTCCATAATTACCCTGAAGGACTAATTTTTCTAATTTTTTTAAATTGCCAATTCCCTTTGTAGTTTTTAGACCACAGTTTGTGCTGTTAATGTAAGCCTCAGCAGAATCTGTTGAACCTAAATATAGTTCTCTTAATTCTGTCATTCCATCAAGATACCCTTCAATTGAATATATTGAGTCTGAACTAAGTTCTAGTTTTCTAAGATTTACCTGACTTTTTAATCCTTCTATATCTTTCAGACTCCTATTGCCAATCACTAATTCAGCAAGATTCAGATCTTCTAATCCATCCAGAGTTTCTAATTCACAGTCTACCACATACAAAACTCTTAAATCTTTTAAACCTTTAAGATTACCTAATCTCTTTAATCTTCCTCTACATATTGCTAAATTAGTCAAATGCTCTAAACTAGCTATTTCTTCAGGAATTTCATCAGCGTCAAAACCAGTAAACCTATCTTCTTCTTTGGAATACTCTGTTGCTCCAATTGCAAGAGATGTAATAAAATCATCTTTTTCATAAGGATTAGGATCATCTAACATTCTTCTTTTCTCATTATCTAACACTAAATAATCCGCTGTAAAATTATCTACATGGGGGGTCCAATTTCCACCTAAGCACATTGTAGGATAACTAGCGCTTACAATTGTATCATCCCAAAGAGAACATTCAGGGTATTTTTTCAATAAAGATCTAATTGCTCTATATTCTTTATCACATAAGCTGCTCTCACTAAGTTTAACTAAGAAATCTGGATCATCTAAAAATACTCTTCTTGCTGCATTAGATATTTTTCTTAACAAACTCATTCTCCAATCACCTTATTAACTGCATACTCAAAAACATGGGATTTGTTCCTGAATTTCCTGCTTCTTAGGACTTCAAATACCTTGAACATTGTCTCTTCATCTATTGAAATGCTTATTTTGTGCTTCATCTTTAAGCAACCTTTTTTCCATTTCTATAAGCAGCAACTGCATAAGGATAAGATAATCTAACATGTCCTTCAGATGTAAGCATTTCTCTGTAAAAAGGGCTTGTTACATTATTTACAATTTCAACCAATCTTTCTTTTTTTTCTGATTGTTCAGCTGAAAGTTCAGAATCTTGAAGAACAATCCAGGGAAATTTCCATGTTTCCTTTTTATTATTATCCCAATTTGGATTATCTGTATACTCAGAAATTATTGTAATTCTTCCATTATCATCCAATTCAGCAAAATATCGTGTGTCAGAATAATGAATACTGTGAGTTGCTAAACCACTTTCTTTCAAAACAGGAATACGTCTAATTCTAACCTGTCTACCACTGCCTTGACCATAAAGATTAAGCTCAGGCGTCAATTCGCAACTGCCGCTTACAGAAAGCCCTTCTACTTCAGTCTGCCAAACCTCACTTAATACTCTTGCAAAATTATCTTCTACATTAGGATTAGCAATTGAACAAGCACCTAATTTTACAGGCCCGTAAATAAATTTTCCAAGATCTTTAATTTCTTTTGTTCTTAGATCAGATACAGAAAGTGTAAAATTTTTGCTAAACATCATTTCATCAGGATCCCCATGTGCACAAAGATAAGCAAATGAAACGCCGCCGTGTTTTTCAGCAGTATTTCTTACAAGGCAAATCAAATCATCTGCAGAGCTTATCACAGATCTTTGCGTCTCAGGAAATCTTTTTTGGATATTTTTCACAGAATCAGATTCCCATTCAGTCAATTCATCAATTGAAGGTAAGGTTCTCTTAAGCTCATCTATTTTTTTTATATCTTCTTCAAGGTATCTCTTATATCTTTTTATATCTTCCTGAGTGAAAAAACCATCAGCAGGATCATCTTCATAATCACCTATACAACTTATATAGAAGCTTGCATTTCTCTTAAGTTCCCTTATCTCTTCTAATTGTTTTCCTCTTTTATTGATCGCACCAGTATTATCCTTTTCAGCATATCCATAAATTCCTGTTCCTTGTCTAACTAATTTGATAGTATTATCTATATTTCTTTGAGAAGCACAGCTAGGTAAATATCTTGCTGTAGCTATTCCACCTGCACCAACTAAAAATCTTTTCAAAAATCCTCTTCTGGTTATTTCTGTCATTCTAATCAATCTCAATCATTCCTGCTTCTGGTCCTTCGTAAGGAACACTTATGCTCATATCCTGCCTTCCAAAGAAGTGTTTTCCTACTCTCCTCAAATCCCTATAAGTAAAAGGCTTGCCTTCTCTGCTTTCTTGCCTTATCAAGGATATCAGAGGCCCAAGGTTATCTCCATTTGGAAGATCCTCCCATTTTGCTCGTCCTGTCTGGTTCTCATTTGCAACAGCTGCTATAATAGGCCGGCCGTATTTTTTTTGGTCAACATTCTCATCAAGATATCCCTTAAGTTTCTTCTTGAAATCGCCAGAGAAACAAGCACTGATCAATAGAGTCATGTCCTCTAAAGTTCCTTCTCTTTCTGCTCTCTCTTTAAGCCTTTTTCCCAGCTCAATATAACTGATAGCGAGAGGACTGCTCATATCATTTAAGTCAGGTGTATTGACCTCGCCATGAGCTAGATGCAGGTGATTTGGCTTTCCGTGAGTAGAATATACCAATAGAACTTTTCTTCCAGGTGTATATTTGGAACTTGCAGCAGCATCAAGAATTAATTCTTTATCTTGAGGCCCTTGCAGCTTAGTATATTTATTTTGAACATGGCAGCCTTTGCTTCTAAAATACTCTACAAAATACTTATTTTTCATGTCTGTATGTGTGGCTATGATTACAGTAGTATTTTCATCCCACACAGCCACATTATCCTTCTTATTCCTATGCTTGATCACTTCATTGACTGCTTTGCTGATGTTTTGAGGAGTTAGTTCTTTTTTCCATTCTTCTCTTATCAGCCTGTAGGCTCCTCTTGCAGTGTCCCATTGGTCAATTGAATCTTGTCCTTTTGTTAAAGTTTCAAAGTCTGGATTTGAATATACTGCAAGCATATCTTCAGGGTCCCAGCCTGGGTTTACCATGCTGTTTTCATCTAGCCAGTCTCCATAGCGCCTGTTTGCATTGTCATCTCCACCTGAATGCAGTTCTGTTAATTCCTCTGCCATCTTCTTAATGTTTTCAGGAGTTCTCTTTAAGCCGTCCCAAGCTAAACAGCCAGAAGTTTCACATGCTATAAAGTATCTTTTTAAATGACTTAAGCCCCTTGTTAAATCCATAAAATCCTTATTTGAATAAATGTCAGGAAGGCCTAATGAAGCATTCGCTCGGCTTGTTGGAGAATTCACTACTATTGTTCTCTTGATTATTTCTTTAACAATACTGATGTGCTTTGCTGCTGCAACCATAGGCTCTACAGTCTTGCAGACTTCATCAGAATAAGGATCATTATATCCGCAAGCAGTAAATACTGGAATTGATGCATGTTCAAGCAGCATTTTTTGAACATCAGCTGTTTTTGCACGTTGCATAGCTCGTTCTAAGCATGCATAACCTTTATGCACAAGGCCCAAGGCTCCAGCTTTAGTTTCACATGCAGCATTAAAATAAACATCTGGAAGGAACTTTGAGTCTGTATGTTTTAGCAAGAATTTTTGTGATTCTGCACTAATAAATGGAAGTGATTTTGTTATCTCCTTAGCAGTCAAACAAGCATTACCTTTAACATATCTTTCTAGGATTATCCTCTGCAATGGGCTGTCATCTTGAGTAAGACGCATTGCTGCTGCTAATGCTTTTTCAGGCCCATGTATTGTACTGTATGCTCTGATATCAACAGTTTCAGCAAGTTTTTGCCTGGCAGCTCCTTGCTCAATCGCTAGCCTTAACAGACCTTTCTGATTTTTGTCTGCATGATCATCAATAAGCCTCTTTGCAAGTGAGGGATTATGTCTTGTATAGTAAACAAGGTCCTCAAGCTCACTCTCACTGATATTGAACATTGAATTATTATAAATTATATCTTGAAGCTGTGGTGATTTTCTAGAAGCTATAATCATCTCAACGGCCTCTGTTCCAAAATTGCCTTTAATCTTTAGAAGTTCTGCTAATGATTTTTTCTGAACAGGCTGTGTTTTTGCAGAATTGAATATAGACCTTAACAAGTCGGCTCTATAACCAGTATCCCTCTTATGAGCATAACTAACTGCTAAATCTATAAGCTTTAGCTGCACTCTTTCATCTTTTGCAGCACCGCTAAGAAGTTCATACTTTGAAAGCAGTTCATATCCATGTGTTTTATCTTGAAAATCAGGAGCTGCCAGCTCAAGCAGCTTTAATTGTAATTCAGGGCTCTTTGCAAAGAAGTATACTGAGTCAAAACTACCTCTAGAATAGAACCTTTCTTTTCTATCATCATCCTGCAGACCCTGTGAAACAACATTATCAAGGATCAGGTCCTGCACTCTTGGGTTTAATGATTGAAGCCATAGTTCTTGGGTTGGTGAGCACTTATCATGCAGCCTATCAAAATAAAACAAAGCTCTTCTAGGATTGTTTTTTGCTTTGTTTATTATGCTGATCTGTTCATCTACATCATCAGAAATTTTAAAAGCACCAACCTCTCTTTCAAAAGACTTTGCCTCATTGACTCTTGAGATATAGTCAAGAACCTCATCTATTGTTTCTGGTTTACCATCTGTACACTGAGGCAATGCACGAGGCCAAAGCTCTAGTGGAATTTTTGCTTCTTCCAATGCTTGAATTTGACTTAATAATAACCCTTCATAACCTGCCTTTTGGTAAATAGGTAGAGAACCTATCACACTTCCGATCCTTTTCTGCTGCCTGTCATTCAGCTCAACACGCGCTTTAACATCCCAATCTTTCCATAAATAAGCTGTGCCATCATCAAACATAACCATCCTTGTAAAATTCTTTTTTCGCAGGCTTCTTGGCATATACTTTAGCACGCTTTCAAACTCATCTTTATTACGGAATTTCTCTAAGTCGCAGATAGTCCTGTTATCTTTCCTTGCGATTTGTTTCTGAGCATCATAATCGCTTCTTAAGCTCTTTGCAGTATTTCTATATTGGCTTCTTCTTTTTGGTGTTGAATGCCTTTGTACATCATTAATCCTGACTGGGTCAATTCTTGCTTCTAAGTCTGGGTGATTTTGTGGTGAATCTATCATCCCAACTGGCCCTGGAACAGGAGGATTGCTTGATTCTGGATGTTTCTGCTTGCTAGGCTGATTATAAATAGGATTTTGCTGTGTACTTTGAGCAAAGAACTCATATTGGGTACTTTGGACAGTTTGAACAGGCTTGCATCCAGCATTTAAAGAAGTAAGCAAAACAGCATTTGTAGCAAATGCTAGTACAGACCTTTGAACTGGAGTAATTCTTCTAGGCTTTAACATTCCTTTAGCTCTTTGATGCTTTTTTCTAGACATTTTCCTTGTATCTTACTGAGTATTACAAGTATATAAACCTTTCGTTTTATAGTCTCTCTATAGTAGTAACAGAAGTCTTAATTCCTGAGAATTTGAGCACTTGAAATGCCTGAATTCAATGATTTGAGGGCTTATAAGTTAAGAATTAGAAAAAGTGATTAAGCACTTTTATTTTTCAATCTAGCCATCCCTATACCTTGCATTAAAGTATCTAATGTTCCAAAATCATTGCTGTAAAGCGGTCTTTGCAAAGAAAAATTTACACTTGCAATAACAATATCCTCTGCAAATTTTGCATCAGGATTTGAAGAAAGAAATTCTTTAACTGTAGGATTGTCTTTCCATCTATCATAAGCCATTGCTTTATAGTTCTCATGGCCTCTATCGTTTCCTTCATCAATCAGATGAACTCCTGCCTGCATGACTCCCATAGCTCTAGTAGCTAGGTCTTCAGGTCCTTGATAGTTTTGACTGCTTCTTGCTTTTTCAGTTTCAATATAAAATAATTCATGAGTTACCATTTTGTATTTGTTAACAGTGATTATTATATAAATCTTTTATTTTATAGTTTCTTTAGTAGCAATATAACCAAAAATCATTTAGATTTAGTTTGGTTTGCTTTAGGTATCTGAGGCTGTACAAACTGCTGAGGCTCTAAAACTAACTCCTTTCCTTTCCTTTTATAAACCTCTGCTGTAACCACTGCTCTTACCTCTAATGTTTCATAAGTATAATTTTCATCTTCAGATACTGTTGTTTCAGATCTAAAAGCCTTGTCTGTTACATAAATTCTGTTTGCTCTTAGTAAGGCATGATCATTTCTCCAAAGCCCTTTAATAATCTCAATCATTGCATCAGCAACAGCAACTTCTTCTACAGTATAAGGGCCTGCTCCAAATCCATACTGCCTCATCCATTTTACTGTTTGCTGAGCATCTTTAGGATTATTAAGATTATTTGCTATTAAGTAGCTTGCTGACTGAGAATTTTTTGCCTTGCCCTTATAATTATATAATGAACCTGTGCCTGCTGCAACAACAACATCTATCGGTCCTGTAAAAATAGGCTTTCTTTTAAGAATTTGTAAATCACAATTATTTCCTTCAACTATATATTCTATACTATCCGGCTGTGTTATCATTTAAATCACTGATTAGCTGATTAAATGTTGGTTATTTATAAAGGTTTTAGAAATTAAATCATATTATTTACCAATGTATATAAAACGAAATCTCTACAATCAAAGAATTCATTCACACTTATCATCTAATGTACTTGCATGAAGACAATCTTCTTTTTTCTTAGGAAAACCATAAAAAATACGTCTTTGATTTATGGCTGTCGCGCATTCAAAAGGTCTATTTCCATCTACAAGTTCATCAAACCCTGGATTTGCTGGACATCTAATACAATAACTTCCATCGTAATTTTTCCTATACTGCTCTTTGACCCATTTTTGAGTTTCTGGCAAAATCTCATTTTCAGTCAAGTCAAATCTAGTCATTAGTTCATTCTTTGCAGCTTCATATGCAGCCTTTGCTCTAGCAGCTTCTGGAAAAAATATTCCATCAGCTAAAGATAAATAATTATCAAATTGAAGATATTGATCTATCCTTTTAAACAATTCATCTCTTGTCAAATCTTTCCAGGTTTTTTTTGCCATATATATTAACATTTAGCAGTTATTTATTAATATTTAGGTTTTTAATAATAAAGAATTAAAATAAAAATCCAGTCTCGCCAGCTTCTATTTTTGCCATTAATTCTGATTCACATTCAGGGCATAATCCTTTGCTCAAATTTTTATAAGTTGAGAGTCCTATCCCTTCAGGCTTAACCCATTTACCGTTTGCCCTGAAATTTACTCCATCCATATAACATCTGTAGATTATGCATCCTTTGTCAGCTGCAACTTCAACAATATCATTATCATTGCATCTGTTAAGAACTTCGTGGGGAATTATATCCTGAATAAGTTTTCTATGAGGATCAATATTCATTTCAGCTGTAACTCTATCTACCCAATGTTCAATTTCCTTTCTAGTATATTGTTTTTCCATACAGCAATAAATTTTACAGTTGTATTTAAACCTTGTGTTTTTAGTAACTAATTAGTAGTAAAAAGCATAACCTTTATAAATAACCTATATTGGTCTGAGTAATAAATGAGTACTCATTTCGGGAAAAAGGGTTCCTTAGCAAAATGGAATACAAAAAAAGATATGAGACATTAAGAATAGGTGATAACAAGCCTATTGGACCTCTAAAAATACCTCTAATCCCTACTAGAATTAATCCAGGAGATCTTGAAAAAATTAAAGATTATATTAGTGACAAAATAAGAAGAGAGATTGAAGAAGAAAAAAAACCTCCTTATATTCCTCTAATAATCCCAGACCCTTCTAAACATATACAGTGAGGTAAAAAAATGATAAAAGAACTTAAGAAAAAAGAATTTGTTTCTATTCTAAAAGAAAATGATTTTTCTGCAAAGGATATCCAGACAGCTTGGTTAAATGCTAAGAGAAGAAGAGGAGTAGCATGAACAGGGATGAAACAATTGATATTGGCATGAGAGCAGCTATTTTCTATAAGACAGCAAAATTAGCTATAAGAGATGGAAATGATAAAAAAGCTGCTATGTATTTTGGAATGGCTGCTGATGAATATAAAACTCTTGCAGAGAACCAAGTTTCTATAGCAGATAGGTTAGCTTATCGTGAGATGGAAAAGGAATGTCTAGAATATACTTACATCAATGCTAAGGCTGATCCTGAAGCATGGAAAGCTAATGAAGAGAGAATAAAAGATATTTCTGATGAAATTGAATTGTTAAATAATGAAGGAGAAATACAATGAATCAAGATTTAGAAGCTCGAACAGAAGAATATGCATCAATCAAAACACTTGCAAAAATCCCTATAGCAATAACAGAAGAGCATAATGAAGTTTATTATCATTGGGAAAAATCAGGAATAAAAGATGCTACTTTGTTTCATATTGATTATCATGCAGATACATCTCATGCAGAATTAAAAGCTGATTTCTCTTCTTATAAAGATCTTTCAATTGTTAATTTTATATGCGCAGCAGTCCACAAAAGAATTGTTTCTTCAATGTATTGGTTAGATCCTTATTCTCCTTGTCAATTGTCAGATATGGGTTCTACTATACCCGATAACAGAAAATCGTTAAAAACAAAGGTCCAAGGAAATGCTATAACATGGGAAGATAAAGAGCTAAATAATAGTAGAATAGATGATATAACATTTGATATAACAGTTCCAAAGATAGACACCCAAAGCCAATTAATTCTAGACATTGACTTAGATGCTTTTGCAATGAAAGGCGAGGAAGAAGGATACAAAGATAGAATTGATGCAACAATTGAATTTCTTAATATTATGAAGACAATAAAAAAGCCTGACTTAATAACAATCACAAGATCTCAAGGCCCTGACAAGCCGTCTAAAGAAAAACCTTCTTCATTAAGAGTCTTTGTAGAGCCTGAAATAGTAGATGATGTTCAGGAATATTTATTGTTAAGATTAATTGAATTATATGGAGAAAAATGAAAGAAATAGACCTAGACTCTGAAAAAGAAGAAATTAGAAGATCAGTAAATATAGGAGACAGAATAAACTCTTATAGGATTATGGACATCATCCCAAACACTCATCTGTACAGGGCGATGTACAAAGATAAAAGAGGAGTTTTTGTTGTAAAATTTGCAAAAAAAGGCAAAGCTCTTCATAAAATGCTTATGAATGAAAGAAGGATTCTAGAAAGCTTAGACAGACATCCAAATATTGTTGGTCTTGAAGATAAAGGAGAGACAGGAGATCTAGACTATAATGTTTTTTTGCATACTAATGCAATCCCTGCTAGAACTGTTGATTCAGGAAGTTTAGACCTGGCAGTATGTATAGAGATGGTTCTTGGAGCAGCAAATGCATGCAAATATCTGCACAGCAAAAAAATTGTTCATAGAGACATCAATCCTAACAATATCCTGATTGATAAATATTCTTTTAATGCAAAAATCACAGACTTTGGATTAGCAGCTTTTGCTGATGAGCTTGAACCAGGAGATTATGCTCAAGGAACTCCTGCTTATATAAGTCCAGAGCAGGCAAAAGGGATAGAAGTTGATGAAAAAACAGATGTATACTCATTAGGAGTTTCTTTATACAGAACTTTGACAGGAAAAAGGCTTGCAGAATTTGATAATATATTTCAATTAATGCTGGAGATTGTGACAAAAGGAGCAGCCAATCTGATGCAGCCAATCTCAAGGCCTGATGTTGCTCCTGAGATTGAACAAGCAATGAAGAAAATGGTGGTTTATGATCCAGAAGAAAGGCCTGATATGGAGGAAGTAATCCTTTGGTTCAATGTGATTAAACAGGAAATGTATGAAAAATGAAAACACTAGCTCATGATTTTTTAGATATAGAAAGAGAATGCGGATTTGAAATCAGTCAAAAAGCTTATGATACTTTGGATAGTGTTTTAGAAAAAGCACGCAAAAAAATAAAGCTTTGTGATAATCCTAGAAAGAACTTTGAGAATATTGGAATTTATTTGAATAAACATTTTTCACTTAATGGCAGCAAGTTATTACATACTTCTATGCAGACAAAGGAAATAGACTGCAGAGGTTATTCTGCTTTGTTTTATGCAGTCTGTGAAAAGATAGGACTAGAAGATGAAATAAGTTGTGCATTAGGCCCGAGCCATGTATTTGTAGTATGGAATGATGGAAATGTTAGATTTAACTGGGAAACTACAGACAACTGTGAATTTACAGAGCAAGATTATATCTCATCTCTTGATATTCATCCAGATTCGATTGCAAATAAAGTTTATCTGACAGAGCTGACAAGAGAACAGGCAAAGTCAGTTGCATATGATACATGCGGAGTCATAAAACTAGAACAAGGAGATGCTGACACTTCTATTGTATGCTTTGACAAAGCAATTGAACTGCATCCAAAACATGTTCGAGCTCATTGTTATAGAGGAAATGCAAAAAGAAAAAAAGGAGACTATTCTGGATCAGTTGATGATCTTGACAAATCTATTGAATTAGACCCAAATTATCACAGGCCTTATCATTATAGAGGACGTGTAAGAATAGAGCAAAAAAGATTTGCTGAAGCTGTTAATGATCTTACTAAATCTTTTGAATTAGATCCAAAGGATTACAGAGCCTATTATTATCTTGCAGAAGCAAAAATAGAGATAGGAGATCATAAAGGAGCAAAACAAGATCTTGCAATGTATGAAAAGTTTAGAAAATGAAAAGTGAAATAACAAAAGGATGGAGAAGAGCAGTTAAATATATTTCTGCAGCAGTTCTTGCAGGAGCTGCTATTGTATATTCTCTAATGCCTGTAATAAATCTTTCAAAAAGCAAAATGCAAAGTAAGCAAGTAGTGCAGTTAGAGAATTTGGTTGTGAATATTTCAGATGATAAGAAATATGAAGTGCAAAAAAATGAAGAAGAAGGCATACAAGATATTAGGAAATTAATAAAAACCTCAGATTTAGAAGAGGGATGGGTTTATTTGCCTGAAAAAGAATTATGGTTTGAGACTAGAATAAAACAAAGAATAGAAGAATCAAATGGTTTAATGCATCGAAGACTAAAAAGTGATATAGGTCTTTGTACTAAGTTGATGAAGGAAAATAATACCTTAATTTCTTATCATTTTCATCTAGGCAGATATGAGGAAGAACTTAGAGAATATGAAAACAGGCTGTCAAACCCTTTATTAAAAGAAGGATTCAAAGCCAGTGTCATAGCAATGAAAACAATTCCTTCTAGTAAAGATTTATATTTTATGATAATGCTTTCATTAGTTTGCAACAAGGAGAATCCAAATGGAAAAATAAGTTCTAAAGTCTGCTCTCCAGAAGGTATTGTTGAATATTCGCTAACAGAAGAAGGAAAAAGGTATTTTAGAGAAAAAGATGTATATGAGACCAAGAAGATTATAGAAGAAAAACATTCTAGAGCTAAATTATTATCTGCTGCAAGTGATTTTACAGTATCTTCACAAGAGAGAATCAATCAATTAGTTGATTTATTGAATGATGAATATGTAACTGTTAGATTTAGCCCGTATGAAAATAGAAAATGAAACGTAAAATAACAAAACAAGGAAAAATGGAAGAGGTTGCTTAAGATGTCATTAGTATATTTAGTTGGAACAGTTCATTGGGATCTGAGAGGCCCTGAAAGATTAAGAAAATTCTTAGGATTTGTCAGGCCTACCTCTATTGGAATAGAAGCATCACAGGAATTAATTGATTCAAGATTAAAATTCAGAAAAAGAGTAAAAGCAAAACTTGAGGAAATCAGAAGAAGTGAAGAATTATTTTCAAATCTATATGACTCTCTTAATTTAAAAAAGCCAGAACCAAAAGAGGATTTAGTCCTGAAGTTTCTGGAAATTCAAAGTTATGAACAATGGGTCCCTTATGAACACAAACAGGAGGAAAATCCGAATGTAAAAATTTATCCTGTTCATGATAATGGTTTTTTATCGAAAAGAAGCCCCGAAGTCCATAGAAAAGAATTAGGAGAAGAATATATTGATGAAAACGGAGATGCAAAATTAAAATTCCTCGAAGATTTAGGAAAAGAAAATTTGGAAGAATTTCAAAAAGAAATTGACGAAGCCTATAGAAACAATGAATTTGATTATTCTAAACTTATAGATGTTATTAAAGAAGCAGACGATATTATGGAGCAAAAAATAAGAGAGGTTGTTAAGGCAGATCCTAATGGGATAGTTGCGGTTGTTTCAGGAGCTGCTCATTTCTTTTCTGGTTACGGAAACAACCTATATGAAAGACTGCAGGATTTATCTCCTCATAGAGTAAAACTTCCAGAGGTTGATCAGTTTAAATGAAACGTAAAATTATCAAAAACAGGCATCAGTATAAGGTTAACTTACCAATTGAATTACTTAGAAAGCTGAACTGGGATAATAATACCTCTATTAAGTTTCATGAAGTCTCTACTCCTTTAGGAAAAGGCATGCTGATCATAAAAGACAATAAAAAAGATGTTTTAAAGCTGGTGATGAAGAGATGACAGACCCAATATTAACATATAAAAAAATAAATCAACCAACAGGACCTATAACTTCAATAGAACTATATGAAGATGGAAGAGTAGAGGTTATAGAAAGGGGTAAACAACTAAAAGAATTACAGCTATCTCCTGAAGAAGTTGCTTCATATGCAGATAGATTAGTTAAAGCAGGTTTTCTTGGATTTAAAGATGAGTATCATTCTCGTGGTTTAATGGTTTTAGATGGATTAGAACAAGTTTTAACACTAAATTATCAAGGCAGTTCAAAAGAAGTAAAATGCAGAGATGAGCTTATCAAGAAAAGACATGAGTTAAACAAAGTAAAGATTGATGAAGAATCAGAGCAAGATTACAAGACAGCATTATTCCATCTAAGCAACCTGATCAAATTCCCTACTGAGTATAGAGATATGCAGAGAGATGTTGAATTAAAAGGAAAAGTTGATGTCTATATTGAAAGAGATCCATTAAAAATACTGCAGATGGGCAATTATTTCTCAGATTCATGTCTTGCTATTTCAAAGATGAACGGCTGGTCAACAATAGCTAATGCAATTGATGCAAATGATGCAGTTGTTTATGTGAAATATGACGGAGAAATTGTCGGAAGAAAGCTGTTGAAACTAGATAATGATGGAAAAATACTGCAGCACAGAGCATATTCAAACAATATGTCATTGAATATGGATCTATTGACTAATATGTTTGTAAAGAACTTAGCAAGAGTAATGAAAACAGAAGTTGGAGAAGGTAATAATTTCAAAGATAGATTAGTAGCAGATCACTGGTATAATGACGGCCAGAAAACACTGCAATATTTTTTCATGCAAAAGGCATCTTAAAATGAACCTAGAAGATTTAACTCCAAAGCAGAAAGTGAAAGAAGAATTGTTTCAGCTAATCAGAAGGCTTGAAAGAAAATTCAATGAAAGAGATGAAGAAAGGTTTGAAGAGCTGCAGTCACAGTATCTTAAAGACTCTGATTTCTTCAGGGAATGGATGGTGTATGACAGATTGGTCGTGTTATCTATGATCAAAGGGCATGAGAGAAGTCTGAAATGGTTTAATGGATTCCAATCAGAGTATGCCCAGTTAAAGCATGCTTCAGAAAATACTTCCCTTTATATAAATGAATTAGCAGCATGGAAAAAAGCGCATAAAGTAGAATGAAAAAACAAAAATTTGAAGCAATACAAAGAGAATTATGGATTCCAGATAATCATCACTTCTATGATCTAGGAGAAAGTGATAATTTTAGAGCTGATATTTATAGATTCCATAAACATGAACTTAAAATTCCTGAGGATCAGCTGATGGAATTATTATCAGAACCAAAACTAGAAACAGTGGCTGGCTATTTTCAGAATATAACTTTTCCTCAGAACTATACTGAACAAAAATGTGCATTTATCATCTATCGTACAAAAGAATTTGATTTTGGTGAAGGCATTGACAGCTTGGCAGGCCAATGGTATGCAAGAGGCCATGAAGAAGGGCATGTATTGATGAGTTTTGGTTTAAAAGATGCAATAGATGAGATTATAGGAAAGGGAATATTAGATCTAGAAGACAAATCCAGAGAAGATGATAGAGAAGCAATATCTGATTTGTTAGGGCTTTATGCAGTTGATATAAGAGGATTAGGAAGCGGAGTTTCTCCTGAAAGAAGAAAAGAACTTGAAAGAGCAAAGAGATGGCTGCAATACCAGAAAGATGCAGAAGAACGATATAGAAAAAACTCAGCTAAAAAAGAAGGCATAACAACTGTCATGAGTGTATATGGTATAGTTGAAATGAAAAAGAGGCTGGAGAGCAGATAAAATGAATGAAAACAAAACACCAGAAGAAATAGTGAACGATTATTTTGCTGTAGTTGGAGAATTAGCAAAATTAGGAGCTGAATTAATCAAAGAAGAAGCTGATTTAGATTACAAATCATTAGATGTTGCAATACAAAAAGCAGAAGAATCCTATAAACATCTAAAAAAACTAGAAAAAGAAAAAGCAATTGAATCATTTAAAGAATCTCATGAAAATTTAATGAACTTCTACAGAAAAGTCCATGAAAAAACCCCAAAAAAACTAATTTCAAGAGAAATGTGGGCATTTGCAATGCATGGAGCTGAATTCTATCTAGAAAGAAAGCTTCCAGAAGGTTATGATCCTGAAAAAATATTTGACAGAGGATTAGAATCAGCAAATGAGGTATTTACTGATGAATTAAAATGTATTCTTGGTATAAAACCTTCTGAAACAGTTAGATATGTAACAGATAAATTAGCTAAATTGATTGATGAATGCAATCAAGATCCTGCTTATCAGCATCCTTTTAGAGATGATCCTGAATTTAGATTTAAAGGATTTGATGCAATAAGAAAAGGCAGTGATTGGGGTAAATTCAGCAATGGCTATGGATACTTATGGAGAGTTTCTTATGAAGCAGGAAAAGGAGCAAGCTCAAATTTAATACATATGGAATATGATCCAAGAACAAAAGTCTTCAGATTAAACTTTGAGCATGAAACAAAAGACCCGGATAAAGCAGTAGAGTTATATACAAAAGAAGTTGAAAAGATTGCAGAGGGAAGAAAATGAAAATAGAACCAGAAGAGCCAGAACCAGTAATAAGAAAAGCAAAACCAGAAGATATAGAAGAGATTTTAGAATTATTTAGAGAGCTCTATACTCCTTATCATGGATGCACAAAAGAGCAAGTAGTAAGAAAGGATATTGAAGATGAAGACATAGTTTCTTATGTTGCTGTAAGTAAATTAGGAGTTGTTGGTCATGGACAAATAAGGCCTGTTGAAGGCTATCCATTTACAGATGAAAAATCATTGGAGATTTCAAGATTAGGTGTTAGAAAAAATTCCCAAAATAAAGGTTTATGCAAGAATTTGGTAAAAGTATTAAGTGATGTTGCTTTTTTGAAAAATCCTGAGTTTGTCATTTCTTGTTTTAATACTGCATCAGATTATTCACAAAGAGCACTAAGACCATTTAAATTAACGCCTGTAATGCTGGCTCTAGGATGCTCTTATGATTTAGCAGGCATAGGAGACAGCAATTCACTTTTGATAAGTATGACATTAAACAAAGATGAGCTTAATCAGAAAACAGAAGTTTATATTCCTAAAAGATACTGCAAATTGGCAGGATTAGTTTATAGAGATATGGGTCTTGATAGGAGATTAAGAAAAAAAGGAGATGATGATACAGACCTTTCTGAATTTAAGTCAAGATTAGATGATATGGTTAAAAGATCAGAAGAAATGATCAGAAGAGAATCCTGCTCTCCTAATTATATTACTATAAATATAACAAGACCTTCTGCTTTTGAGCAGATAGAGATGGCAAGGCAGGCTGGATTGGTTGTTACTGGCCTTATCCCTTTATACAGAAGAAGGAATGGAACAAGAGAGGACAGATTGATAATGAGCTATATCCCTCATCTGAACCTGAACAAAGTAAAAACTGCTCCAGGATTGAATGAAAAATTTGCAAATACTGTTTTTGAGGCTATGTATGATTAAAATGAAAAATAAAATGCCAGAATTAGAATATATAAGAACATCTTCTATAAAAGAAGATCATCTTTATGGAGATGTTCATGCATATGAAGGCGAGAAAAAAGTTGCTGGCTGCGGGTTCAAAATAGATTTAGAAGGAATTGCAGAACTTGGATATTATCGTGTAGAAATGTTGTGGGTAAGTGATGAAAAACAAGGAACAGGCCTAAGCTTAAAAGTAGCAAGAGCTGCTCTTCAATATCTTCAGGAATGTGCAAAAGAATATTCCTGGCCTTTAAAATCTGTAGTTGCTAGCGTTCTAAAAGAAGATTCTGCTGTAAAAAGAATCCTTAAAAAATTAGGGATTAATGAAGTTATAGAAGAAACAAAGGATGGACTCATATATCAATTAGATTTTGAGGATGAAGAGAAAAAATGAAATATCCAAAAGAATTAGTCCATAAATTAGGAGCAAAAGCAGGAATATTGATGTATGTTGCTCAGGAACTGCCTGATATTCCTCAGATGCCTATGGTAGTTAAAATGCCAGACGAATCAATAGATGATTTTCTAAAAAGAGTTGAGGAAAAAAATATAGACTGGCCTGTATTATTTAGATCAAGTGCAGCTGCAGAATTAGATGGATATGAAGGTGATTTTCCTAGTATTTTTTTAGATAGGTGTAATGAATCAGACAGAGTTATAGAAGTTATAGAGTTTATAGAAAATTCTCCAAAGGGTTTGAAACAAAGTCATTTGCCTGATAAAATCAATGTTATTGCAGTGCAAGAATCTCCTAGTCGTTTTTATGGAACATTTATTAAGCATCCAAATCAAGATGAATTTTATATTCTATCTGCGCGTAAATCTTCTGACCCTATACTTAAATCTACATTTGAATATAGGCCTGATGGAGGAGTAGAAGAACGTGATGGAACATTACATAAAGATTTGGAGGAAGTTAAAGAAGAATTAGAAAAAATAGTGAAATGGCATGATAAAATTGTTTCATTACCTTTAATGGATAATAGCTGGACTTATCAGATAGAGTTTGGTATTTGTCCTGAATATTTATTCCAAGTTAGAGCTTTTAAGCCTGTAGTTAAAGCTGACTTTAAAGTTGAGAAAAAAGAAGAAATTGGCAATCCTTTGGTTATAGGTGCAACACCTAAAGAAGGCATAAATGTAAGAATTGAAAGAAACTTATGTTATGCAGCAGATCGTGGTGAAGTAATTAACCCTAATAATGAACCATCTTGTTTATTTGATGCATTAAGATATCGTGCAAGAGATGCACATCTTTTAAGAAATCTTCAAGCAAATTTATTTTTCCAAGCAGTAGGATTACTAGCGCATGATGATATCAAAGCAATGAGAAGAGCACAAGTCTCTGCATTATATTCAGATTATGGATCAATGCCTGAATATGTTAGAAAACTACCACAAGATACATGGATAAATATTGTTAGTGATGGAGAAAGAATTGATATAAGGAAGTTATGAACATGAACCCTAAAAATTACATCCAAAAATATGGTGGAAAAGGAAATGGATTAATTTGGCTAGCTGAAAATACAGATTTAGGATACACAGTTCCTGAATTTAAGATTATAGATACTTCTTTTTATGAAGAATGCCTAAAACAAGAATTATTGGCACAATTAGCTTCACAAATATATCAGCTACATAATCCTGATGAAAAAGTAACATCAAGAGTTGAAAGAATTCCAAAAAGATTAGAAGAAAAATGCAGAGAATTATCTAGAGAATTTAAAGGAAGAGCAGTTTCTGTAAGAAGTTCTGCAGTTGTTTCTGAAGATAGTGATAGATTCTCTGGTGCAGGAATCTATGATACTTTTTTCTTATCTGAAGAAGAACTAAATGAAAAAACATTACAAGAGGCTGTTTTGAAAGTCTATGATTCTGTTAACAGCCCTAGAGCAGTAAAATACAGGCAAGAAGCAGGACTAAAAGATGAAAGAATGGCTGTTGTTGTACAAGAAATAAATCATGAATTTAGTGCTTATCATGGAGTTATGCAGTCAAGATTACAAGATGTTTCACATATAATTCCAGTATCTTTCTCAGAAGATATTGGTGCAGTAGTTAGTGGAGATCCAAATTCAAAAATTAATACTGTTTATTTTAAAAAAAGGTTTTATGAGGAACCTATTCGTTATAAAATAGCATTTGCAAATGATAATCTTAAACAGTATATAGCAGATAATGTTGAAAAATTAATACTCCCATTAATCCTTAAATTAAAAAAGAGATATGGAAGAGATTTTGAAGCAGAATTTTCTGCTAAGCTAAGTCATAATAATACAGGAAGAATTGACTTGCTTCAGATAAGACCTTTAACAAACATTTCAGATAAAAAAATAAGATTTCCAAAGAAAAAACCAATATTTACAACA
>Ga0180438_10001120_pt1 | contig 48596 bp, 74 predicted proteins | sample SS_ome_12_FD_132455 | JGI IMG/M metagenome (GOLD analysis project Ga0180438, IMG submission 132455) | Hypersaline lake sediment archaeal communities from the Salton Sea, California, USA - SS_3_D_2 metaG | ecosystem: Environmental > Aquatic > Non-marine Saline and Alkaline > Hypersaline >...
AAAAAATCCCGCTAGGATCTCTCCTAACGGGACTAGTTCGGCCTAGGTTGCGATCTTCACTAGTTCGGTTGTGCTAGTTACGCACTATTCTTCATCCTAGCCAACATTGCTTCCAATTTCGCTATATTGTCGGATCTGTTGGCACTATCATTCTCAACCTTTTCTAGTGCCTTATCAACCGACATATCACCAGAAACTAGCGTACTGCACTTCAATTCCATAGCGCCAATCTGGTAGTATTCTTCCATCTTCTGAGGACTAGTACTCCTCAAAACGGCCTGAACTTTTCTCTTTATCTCTAGTTCGGCCTGTCCCCTAGTGGTTTCCTCGTCAATGTCCCATAGTACTTTTACGGGAACATTGTTGCGGAAACCGTTCGAGTTCGTGAAGAATGTAAACGTATAGGTTGCGGTTGTGTTGGTATTCATTAGGTTTTCTCCTAGTATGTATATGAATGGTTGGGAGTACTACATACTAGTGTCAACCACAACCTAGGCCATATTCGATTGTCAAAGATCATTCTTAATACTGGTGTGTCTGTGTTTCATCCTACACCCATAAATATACACAGTATCCCCAAAATGTCAACACGTTTTTTGTGGTCGTGCGTAACTTGTTGTTTTTATTGACCTGGTGTGTTCACGTCCTAGCGTCCACCACGGCAATCTAGTAGAAACACGCACACCTAGCGCGCACAATCACTAGTTAGTGACCACTAGTAACGCACTAGGCCCCGGTAGCTAGGGGAACGTGCGAGTAGATCACTACGAGCGGAGGAGGATTAGTTATGGGAGGTTCTGGAGTATGGTGACAAATGGATGGTCAACGACGCACTCTACGCTCGCAGCCACTCGGTAGCACTAACGCCGGCCATAGTAATGGCAGAATCTGACAAAACTACGACGAGCACACACGCTAGTATAACAATCCCTGCCCATCGACGAGTCAATTTTCTCCTTGACAACTGCACCCAATCTGTGTATATTTATAGAAAGGATCACGGGAGCTGTCACCCGTTGGCTCGCTTTCACCTAACTCGGAGAACGAACATGGCTGATAAAATCCTCGCTGTGGAGGAGCAGGTCCTCCTGGCAAACGGACAGCCTACCAGAGGATGTTTCGAGTTTCTCGCCCTGGCCCTGGAGTCTTTCGACTCTGTGATCGTGCTCTCCCAAGAGCGCGGTCGAGCGAACAGACAGCTGGGGACCTTGGAGCACTGCTGGCGTCAAGCTAAGGCCGGCAATTCGCTACCTAAGCCCATCACGGCGCGGGTGGAGTTTGCGGCTTTTCGTCCGCCTGGCTCTGTGCTCCTGGCGAAGGACTCTCTTAACTTCCGCGGTAAGCTTCCGGTGCCCGAGGCCATCCTCCCAGCGCTTTCATGAGTTTCGCTAGAATCTGACGAAACTGGGAGACCACAATGGCTAGAGTCCCTAAGCCGCCCTCCGAACGGAAGTATACGCTTCAGCACATGTGGGAAAGGCATCACCAAATGGCGCGCCTGCTCCTCCTCGGCTACACGAATAAGGAGGTCGCAGAGGTCCTCGGATGCACGCCTCAGAATGTCTCCGATGTGCGGAACAGCCCAGTTTTCCAGGAGAAGATGGCTGTCCTTCGGGACGCGGCGGATGATGAGGCTGTCGATGTAATCGGACAGATGAAGAAAGACGCTGGGAAGAGTCTCCGTATCCTGGAGCAGATGCGGGATGGAGAGCTCACCCAAGATGCCAAGCTCCGCGCCCAGGTAGCTCAGGACCTTCTTGACAGAGCGGGCTACGGCAAGATTCAGAAGGTAGAAGGTCGCCACGCAGTTGCGTACTTGGACGCGGAAGCACTTGAGCGTATCAAAAACCTGGCCCACGGCAGGCGCGAAGCTGTCGAGGCTGAAGTAGTAGAGGAGACAGACTCATGAGGAAACTCATTGCCCTTTTCACTCTGATCGCACTCGTGGCTGTGGCTTGGGCGCAGACCAATCCGTTGCAGGATAAGGTCACGACCAATATGATCTACCGCCTCAACGCGGTGGGCACAGATAGTGTGCTGAACATTGCCACGGCGAGCACGGCCAGTGATACCTTCCACTGGTTCAGGCCGGCCAAGTGGACCACCATCGCTTTCGCAGCGAACGGCACGTTTAACACAGGGTCTGTGCTGGCTGAGATGTACTGCGGCACGAAGATAGGTCCAGACGTTGATGACTTCCTCCTGGCCCAGTGTGATACGCTGAGGGTCACGGAGGTGAGCCATGTGGTCTGGTCCCTTAATCTTCCGGCCTGTGATGTAGTGCTCCCTGTGTTTTCCAGCGCACCCACTGTGACGTCGGTGACTATTGACAGTGCCCGCGTCATCTTTAACTGGTAGGAGGCCAACATGAGACTTAAAGCATTTCTCCTCAGTGGGCTTCTGCTGGGCATCACTCTGGCGTGGATGTCCGAAGCGCCGGCCCAGTTCAACCAGCGAGGTGCCTGGAAGAACGATGCGGCAGTGACCTCGACCGCCGTGGACCTGAGCGGCATCAGGGACACTGTGATCCAGGTTATTCAGGACTCCAGTTGGGATGACATACCTGATACCATCGCAGCCGGGAAGATCATTACGGGAGAGCTTATTTATCCGCAAACGGACTGGGAGTATATCGTTAATGACTCCAGCGGTGTTAAGTGGTATCCCGACATGGAGGTGTATAACGGTATCCTTTATATCTCCGTAGTTACGTCCTCCGGTGGTGGAGCTATCTGGTCCTGGGATGGTATAACGCTTACGCAGGTCAAGACCTGGGCCAGCATGTGGGCTGAGGTGTTGTTCAACTACGGTGGGTATCTCTACGCAGGCATGGGTGATGTTAGCGAAGGTTACATCTACCGATGCACTGATCCCGCAGGCACATGGACTGAGGTTCACGCACCGTCGGTTGAGGATGCAATCAGGTGGATAGTTGCCTACGACGATAGTCTCTTTGCTGGTGCGAAGGATGCTGGCGGATCAGCTTATATTCTTTCCTCTAAAGATGGGTCAAGCTGGGCAGTGTCCTTCGACGCAGCGACGGAGCTTGGTGGCACCTGGAGGGACTCCTACAGCGGCATTGTGCATGAGGGGATTCTCGTCGCAGCCGTTACGAGCAACACCACCTGGAATGACAACTTCATCATTAATGATGGGACAGGTTGGTATGACCAAGGTGGACTTGGCCGCAGTGCCTTTAGTATGGTCAACTATAATGACCACCTTTACATAGGCACCGGCGAATCTGCTAATGAGGGTGATCTTGCTAGGTGGAATGACATCACCTTCGCGGGTATAGAAGCCTGGGTTGTCAACACCTCTGAGGAGCGTATTAAGAGCCTTTTTGAGTATAAGGGTATCCTCTACCTGGGCTTCGGCCCTTCCGCAACAGTCGGGAATAGCCAGATAGAAAGGCTATATCCTGATGAGCGTTACAGTAATACGGACGTTGGTCCTGAAATTACGCCGCCTATGTGTAGCGCGATGATAGAGTATAATGACTATCTCTACGTCACGCTTGGGCATTACAGTGCTAATAGCAATAACGTCCTTGCGCGCTGGCGTGATGAGCGTAATGCGGACTGGAACGCTCATAAGCCTACGTTTGGTAACTCCGCTCAGAACATCAATGCCCAGTGGACCTTCTGGGACTCCACGGTGTTTAAGGGTGGGATTCGCATAGATAACAGTATCAAGCTCGCTTGGTCCGATGCGCCGAGTGCTACGCCTCTCGTAGTGTTCTCGAACCCTTATACGCCTGGCTCCAACACCATTTATAACCTGGACCTGAACTTCACCGAAGCTGCGCCAGATGATAACACGAGCTGGTTCATCCATGCTGAGGATAACACAGCTCCCCGGTTTATCGTCTACAGTGACGGTGATGTAGTGAATGATGACAACTCCTACGGGGCTATCTCGGATGAGAGGCTCAAGGAGAATATCACCAAAGCAGAGGAAGTGCTCGGGAAGGTCAGGGCCCTCAGGGTGAAGCAGTTTACCAGGATCGGTGATGGTGGCCAGCATGATGTAGGCCTCATCGCTCAGGATCTCTTGGAGATCTTTCCTGAGTATGTGAAGGAGATTGAGTATACGCAGGGTGAGAAGGTCCTGACGATTGAGTATTCTAAGTTCGTGCCCATCCTCATCCAAGCGATACAGGAAACTAACCAGAGGATAGATAGGCTGGAGGAATTTCACTACCAGCGAGCTGAGGAGGAAGGCACGCTGGACGGGCTCATTAACTTCTTCAAGCAATAGGAGACCTCATGGACACTGCATTGAACATCCTAGGCATAGATCCTCTAAGCCTGGAACGCATAGCCTTGATCCTGGCTATGGCTGACATTATAGTCCAGAAGACGCCTTGGAAGGGTGACGATGATCTCCTTAAGATTGTCAAAGACGTGCTGGCACGGACTGTATTGCGGCGTAAAAGCTAGGAGCGAGGATCATGGGTGGGACCGAGGAGGTCGATATGCCTGATCTTCGTAATAGTAAACTCGGGATAGGCGTCGTCGTAGCGCTGATAGTAGCACTGCTCGGCGGCGCCTGGACCGTCTTCACCTACGCGATGGAGCGTAGATCAGAGGTGCAGGTAGAGATTAGATCCGTGGCGAAGGAAGAGATCCAACTCCACGAGAAGGGCTTGCACCCAGGCCATGTTTCGCGTGAGACCTTTGACGAGTTTCGGCAGAACTTAGCGGGGCGGGTAGATAGGATGCAGGAGGACTTAGAAACTGTTAAAAGGGAATCAGCGGAGATAAAGGCTGGGATACAGTATTTGATACGACAAGCTGAGGACGACTAATGAGAGCAGCCCGATATGACATAATTATAGAGCAGGGCGCTTCCTTCGAGGTCACGTTTAAGTGGACCAATAAGGCCGGGACAGCCGTTAATTTGACTGACCTGGACTTTGAGATGGACATTAGGCCCACGATAGATAGTAGTACTGTGATCCTCACTGGGTCGTATGAAGGAAGTACGAATACGCCCAGCGGAAATATAGTGTTCTCGGAAGGTGGCGCCCTGGGAACCTTTGGTCTTCAGATCTCAAGGGCCGTAACGGCTGCCCTGGACTTTACAACTGCGGTCTATGATGTAGAGATCTCGAATGTGCTTAACACGTTCAGGGTGCTTTATGGCAATGTGTTCCTGGCGAAGGAGGTGACGCGCTAATGGCTGATACGAAGATTACAGGACTAGCCGTTGACACCGCCATGAGCTCGGATGACCTGATGCATAAGGTCGATGATCCGAGCGGCTCGCCAGTCAACAAGAAGATCGCCTGGTCGAACCTTATTACTCAGATAGAGACTGACATAGGGAAGGCCACCCTGGTCAGTGACATTTCCGACAATACAGCGGACATAGCTACAAATGCTGCGGATATAGCTACCAACGTCGCAGACATTGCTACGAACGCAGCGGATATAGCGACGAACGCCGCTGACATTGTAACGTTGCAAGCGGCAGTAGCTAATCTGGACTATGGGCAGATTTACATTTACGCCAATGCCTCAGGCCAGTCAATGTCCTCAGGCGGGTATACTAAGATTACGCAGTTTACGGCGGATGGGAATAGCAGTGCGAACATCTCCGTAGACTATGCGAATGACAAGATCACTATTAATCGCACTGGGATCTACTGGTTCTTCTGGAACCTGAGCTTCGGCGGCACAGGTAATGTGATATGGCTAATAGCGCCTCACATCGGTGGGACGCTCGTGCAGGCGGCTGTTGGGCAGCGGACTATAGGAACTGGTGGAGATGTTGGGAACGCAGGCAACTACGGTATCTATGATGTGACGAGTCAGCCCGTTGACCTGGACCTAAGAGCCCAGCCTAATGGCGCGAGTAAGACCATTACAGCCGCTTATGGTAGTCTCTTCTGCGTAAGGTTAGCCCCGACCTAATGGCTACTGATAAGTTGTTGCTCGAGACAGGGGATTATGTTCTCCTTGAAACTGGAGACAAGATCCTCCTGGAGCAAGATGTGCAGGATGAGCCAGACGTTGGCCCTGATCTACTCGAGATCATAGGGACCACGGATGACGATACAGTTGTGATCGTCGGCTCCTCTTACGCGGCTGATGGGGATACAGTGGTGATTGAGACCTTAAGTGATGGGGACTTTGCCATAGCGTTTGCGGGGAATAGCAAGGACCGCAGGAGAATCATTGGATACTTAGAAACGGAACAAAGGAGATTACACAAACATGGCGGATAGTTTTTCAACACGCAGGGCGAAACTCCAGCGCGTCCTCATCATGGTTCAGGAACTCATCCGCTTGAACGACCAAGGAGAGTTGCTGGACACGCAGATGAAGAACCAGGGTCTGGCTCAGGCAGAGCGGGAGATCACGCTGGATGAGCTGTTCGACGGCGCAGGGCCGTGTCAGAAAACTGGGCCGGCAGACCTGGATGAGTGCACTGGCGATACAGTCACGGACAGGATCATTAACATTCTCAACACAGCCGTGACTGACGGTGTGAGTTGGGAGTCAATCGGAGCGTCGAGTTAATGCCACACTTCGGGGCGAGGTCGAAGACTGCGCTAGCAACATGCGACCCTAGGCTTGTCGAAATCGCTACCCTGACCATAAAGCGTTTCGACTTCTCGGTCCTGGAGGGTTATAGGCCATTGGAGATGCAGAAGATTGCCTACGAGAGTGGGGCAAGTTCTGTTAAAGAGGGCAAGCATAATGTGTTGCCAAGCCTGGCCTTTGACCTCGCACCTTATCCGATTGACTGGCATAATGTCCCTCGATTCTGCATCCTGGCAGGGTATATCTTTGAGGCATCTTACGAGGTCGGTGTGACCTTACGCTGGGGAGGCTTCTGGACGTATCCCTTTGATCCAGGGCACTTCGAGATTACTGACTTACCTGGGCCTGGCCCAAGGAGATAGAGATGCCTGTTCATAAGCGGAACGGTAAGTGGTACTGGGGCTCGAAAGGTCCGTTTGATACTAAGAAGAAGGCAGAGGAAGTAGGTCAGGCAGCCTACGCAAGTGGTTATAAGGGAAATCGAACTATCCGAAAGAGCACACGGAAGGGGAACAAGAGTTGATACGTGAAGAGGATGCTGGGCCAATTCTTGATGCCTTAGGTCTGGGCAACATGGATGAGCTCTTCCAGATGATGGCGGAGTGTCACAACGATACCGCCTTCTTCTCGAAGACTTTCTTCCCTGAGGTCTTCTTTAGGCCTTGGTCCAGCCTGCATAAGGATCTGTGCAGGATCCTGGACGATGATAGTCTTCAGAAGGTGGCCATAGCTGCACCGCGTGGCTTCGGCAAGACCAGCCTCTTTAACTTGTCTTTCCCGGCCAAGCGGATATTGTTCAGGGACAGTAAGCACATCATTCCGGTCAGTGCCACTGCAGACGCAGCAATAGAGCAGGCGGACGACCTGAAGGATGAACTGGTCACTAACGACCTTATCAGGGTTCTTTTTGGAAAACTCCAGCCCGAGGATAGAAAGGATCCTTTCGGGATGAAGGAGTGGGTCACGAGCACTGGCTGTAAGGTCAGGCCGCGTGGCGCTGGGCAGCAGATACGTGGAAGGAAGTATAGGTCCCAACGTCCTGATCTCTTCGTTATCGACGACTTGGAGGACGACGAGAGCGTGGAGAGTGAGGAGCAGAGGGAGAAGTTGTGGAAGTGGTTTAACAGTGCGGTTATTAACTCAGTTGATCGCGGCAGTAACACTTGGCGTATAATTGTCATAGGAACCATTTTGCATGAGCAGAGTTTGCTTAACCGCTTACTGCGTGATAAGTCTTGGCACTCAGTGCGCTACGAAATCTGCGATGACAATTATCACAGCAACTGGCCAGACTTCATGAGTGATGAGCAGGTCAGGGCGCTGGCTGATGAGTTTAGGCAGAACGGTGACCTTGGGCTGTTTTACATGGAGTATAGGAACATTCCCATCGCGCTGGAAGAGCAGGGCTTTAAGGAAGAATACTTCCAATCTTATGAGGAGAGTCCAGAGTTTTGGAAAGAGCAGGGCGCAAAGCCTTTTGACCTGGAAACTGTGGTGCTTTCGGACCCTGCTCGAACCATGAGGGAAGGGAGTGCGGAGACTGCACTGGCTGCTGTAACTGTAAATCGCCGCAATAATAAACTATATATCAGGGAGATCGTTACCGGTAAGTTCGATCCGCACTCCCACCTTCAAGAGATGTTCGACATGGCTGAGCGGTGGAACGCAATGGTCCTTGCGCCAGAAGTCACCGGCTTGCATGAGTATCTGATGTGGCCTATCAGGGATGAGATGATCCGTCGAGGGAAGCACTATCACATCGTCGAGGTGAAGCCCCGCGAAGGTAAGCGTGGGCCTCGGCGAAGCGGTGGAATGATTCCACTTTATCGCAACAAGTTGGTGTTCCACAACTCCGCAACGTGCGGTGGCTTAGAGAAGAACCTCATGATGTGGCCCAAGCCAGAGCAGTGGGATGCGATTGATGCGGTTAGTGGCATCATCTTCGCTATGGAGGAAGGCGAAAGGTTCCTCGGCCCGATAGATAACGAAGAGGATCCAGCCGCCATTGAAGCGGAATACGATGAACTGGACTATGATGAGGATGAGCGGACTGAACTCATCGGGACATTCATCTAAGTTTTGACAGATTCTGACAAAACTACGGGGAATACATAAATGCCTATCACGCTATTACCACGAGCCCACGACAGCGGTGGTTTTCCTAGGGCCAGGGGCCAGGAGAAGTTCCGGAAAGCGAGCTTCAAGTACGACTACCCGCGTGGGGTCAAACTACGGCCAGGCGATCCAGCACATGATCTTATCAGGGATGAGGTCATGGCTCGGGCGCAGTTGGCTAGGGACGAGATGTCGAGGCGCTATCCGGCCTGGGAAAAGCTGGATGAGCAGCTTACATCTTATATTCCTCTGTCGGAATACGACAAGGATTTCAAAGGAGATTCCCTGCAGAACGACGACCCTAATAAGCCGATCTCCATAGTAGTGCCGGTGAGCCAGGCCGTGCTGGACACCATGCTCTCTTACCTTGTCACGGCTTTCCTCGATGAGCCGGTGTTGAAGTTTGAAGGCACTGGACCAGAGGACAAGCTCGGTGCTGCGGTAATGGAGCACGTGATAATGGTCAACAGTCGAAAGGCTAAACTCGGCCTAGGGTTGCATACGCTGTTCAGGGATGGTATGGTTTACGGAGTGGCTGCGGCACAACCTGTCTGGACCACGCGCACAGCGCATAGGCAGGTAGCCAGAGCTGATGGATTCTTCTCCCAGCTGGCTGGTTTCTTCAAGACTGGGAGTGATCGTGAACGGCAGGAGTATGTGAAGTTTGAAGGGAACGTCCTGCATAATATAGATCCTTACAGCATGTTCCCTGACGTTAGTGTCAGCCCTCATGATCTCCAGCGTGGAGAGTATTTCGGCTTCATCAGGCGTGAGAATACGATGGAGCTCCTGGGCCGTGAGCGCCTGGACAGTCAGTTCTTCAACGGGAAGTATGTGCAGCTCCTCGAGGATGGTCGGTCGCACCTGGGAGGAGACAATAGCAAGAGGGACAAGGATGGCGTCTGGACTGACGGCAACGAAGGTCCTTATCGCAATCGTGCTGATACGATCTACATGGCTGTGAATATCATCCCAGCTGAGTGGAAGATCGGGAACAGGGAGTATCCTGAGTGGTGGTTCTTCGGAGTGACGGCTGACTCTGTAGTCATCACGGCGCAGCCTCTGGACTACGACCACGGTATGTTGCCCTTTTTGTCCTTTGCACCGACTTTCGACGGATACTCAGCGAGTCCGATTAGTTCGCTGGAAAACGTCTACGGGATGCAGCACCTGGTTAACTTTCTCTACAACATCATGATAGCTAACCAGCGTAAGTCTGTGAATAATATGTTTGTAGTTGATCCCGAGATGGTTAACCTGAATGACCTCAGGAACCCAGGCCCTGGGAAGCACATCCGTCTACGGAAGAGGGCATGGGGTAGAGGTGTTCAGAACGCGATTGAGCAGCTGCGGGTAGACGACCTTACGAGGGGGAACATCCAAGATGCCGCCTTCCTACAGCAGCTCATACAAAATTTCTCTGGCGCTACGGACGGCCTTCAAGGTGTTCAGCGTCGGACGAGTGAGCGTGTCAGCGCTACGGAGTTCCGTGACACTCGGATGGCAGCCCTCAACCGGATCGAGCGGATAGCGCGCCTCGCTGGTATTATGTTCTTCCAGGATATGGGCGAGCAATACGCCTCTAACACCCAGCAGTTCATGACTGAGGAAACATGGGTGGCTCTTAAGGGCAGGCACGAAGAGGATCTCAGGCGTATCCTGGGCGTTGAGGATCCTAGCATTGCAGAAGTCATGGCGAGTCCAGAGGACCTTCTGGTGCGCTATGATGTCCTGGTAAACGACGGTTCACTGCCTAACAGCGGTGATCCGCAGCTCTGGTCACAGATGTTTATTAACATCAGCCAGAACGAAGCCCTCCTCCAGGAGTTCGACGTAGTGCGGATATTTGAACACTGGGCTAAACTCGCCGGAGCTAAGAACACGCAAGACTTTCGGCGGAGGCAGCTCAACGCGCAGGTCATCTCCGACGAGGAAGCACTCAGGGAACGTGAGCGAGGAAACCTCGTTCCCTTACCACAAGGAGAAACTGGTGGACGAGAAGCCGAAAACATCGGAGGAATTACTGGATGAAGTCGAAGAGCAGTATCTGAGTGAACAGGCTCAGGCTGCCTACGAGTTCGGACCACCTCAGGATGAACGGAAGGAGCCGGAGATACACTCCAGCCCTCAGGATCTGCGCGATATGGCTAAGACCACTGCTTGGCAAGACATCAAGCGGAGGTTGCTTTACAGCCTAATGTCCCGCAGAGACATCCTGGAAACGAATGGCGATGAGCAGCACTACGATCCGATGAACTACATCGCCTTCATCGCCAACACGCAAGGTGAGCTTTTTCAAATTCGCACTATGCTCGAAATGCCCGAGCGCCTGGCTCGGCAGAAACAGATGGAGATAGAAGATGCCGAACGAACAAGGGAATACGAACGCAGAACAGCCGAGGACAGAACCGTAGATGAGCAGATCCAGGCTATGCTTGGGACTGCCGAACCTCCTAAGGAGGCTGAAGATGCCGAAGATGACGTGCGGCCAGAAGCCGAATCAGGTGCCGAAGGGAGCGAGGAACTCGACTCCGATGGGGCACAAGACGAGGAGGAATCCGAAGAAGAAACCTCCGACGAAGAAGCAGACGACGTAGACGAGGAGGAAGAAGAGGGAGAAGAAGCGGACGAAGGCGAAGAGGAAGAGGAAGATGCTGGGGAAGAGGAAGAAGAGGAAGAGGAGGAGGAGGAAGAGGATGACGCTGACGGCACGGAACTTGATCGCCTCCGTCGGGAGAATGAAGCGCTAAAGCGGACCATTGATAAGCAGTCCGATACCAGTCCGCCTAGGCAAGAAGACTTAGATCCGGAGCCACAAGCTTTGGATATAAAGGAAGTCCAGCTCGTCGACGATGCTTCTTACGACGCCGCGCTGGAGAGTAAGGATGCACTGAATAAACTGCTTAATGCAGTTAGGAAAGATGCGATTGAGTTTACATATGAGGCTGTGCTCAAACGCATCCCTCAAGTAGTGCAGCGTCAGGTATCGCACGAGTCCGCCCAGCAGAAGATGGTCGATGACTTCTTCCGCGCAAATGAGGACTTGCTGCCTGTGAGACGATATGTGGCCTTGGAGTTCCAACAGCTCATGGCTAAGAATCCGGACATGAGCTATCCTGACCTTCTTAGCGAGACTGCCACGATAGTCCGTAAGAGCCTGGGTATGACTCAGCGCCAAGGACGTAAAGGCAAGCCTAAGAGCAAGTCGAGGAGAAAAGGGCCGTCTATACCTGATGGGAGTAGGAGTCGCACACAGCCTCGTAAACCGGGTGGCATAGCTGCTGAGATCGCTGCAATGGCGAGCGCAGGCCGCTAAGTCACACAGGAGATACTAATGGCATCGAGCACTAGACTGAGGGCAGAGGGGATTAGGTCTACTGTTGATAGGCTGATCTTCACTGACTTCTGTCACTTCCTGTCCGCTGGATCGGATAACTCCTATAACTTTGATATAGGAGATGGCAGTCTGGTCTGTGAGTCCGACGTGACTATCAATGGGAGTCTCACAGTCACCTCGCCGGGTATCCTGAAGGAGCTGGGCATTGCGAGTGATAAGAATGTCTATCAGGCTGTTCGTATTAACGATACTGGCCTACCGGACCTTATCCCGTTTCGCGTAGCTGCAGATGGAAACATCTACAATATGTACTCGGTGTATTATCAGGCTGAGGCTGGACCGTCAGATGAGTTGGTTATTTATCTCACTGATGGCGCTGGTCAGCGATGTGAGAATCCGATCACAGTAGGGCCTGGAGCGATAGCGGCTGGTGAGGTTGACTCTACAACTCTCGTTGGTGGGCCTACTAACCCTATCGAAGAGCAGCTCAGACGAGTGTCTCGTGGTGATGTTAGGTGGCTGGAAACGGTGCCGCTGGGAACTACCGTCGGCAACGATTGCACAGTCATTATTGAGATCCTTCCCGCAGCCGAGTCGTAAGGAGAAATAGTCATGGCAATAGAGGGTGAACTCGCTCGTGCGGGGATTGTAACGCTGGATACTAAGACCGCGTTCACGAAGGACGTGGAGTTCTCGGACGATGTGCTTATCAATGGCACTCTATACGTCTCGAAGGACGCCGTGTTCGATGGGGACCTTATCGTGGGTGGCAGTATATCAGGGACGTTCAGCTCAACCTATGTCCTCGAGGAGGAGATAGATGCACTGAACGCAGCGACAGGCTGCTACGTCGTGGTCCCAAGTGATGGTGCCGGTTATGTAAGCCGCGTTAGGACAGTGCTACTCAGCGCGTTGGGGACGAGTGATGCAGTGCTCTCAACCAACGTTGACGGTGGAACTGACATAGGCGGGTCCTATGACATCACCATAGCATACTCGGGTAGCGCGGCTGGAGACATTGACGACAGCGGGGCTATCCCCTCGTCCGAGCCAAACAACGCTGTTGCGGCGGCTGAGTATATCAGGGTCTATCCCAGCACACCGGGAGGCTCTGCTGCAAGCTGTCGCGTTCAAATCGAAATCACACGCACTGCGTAAGTGCATAGAGGAGTTTAGAAATGACTCAAGTCACGAACAAAGATTTTGCGGAGGTCGGTCAGAATCCCCGCAGAAGCCAGACGGTATTCCTCACGAATGAGGACTATCAGATCACTTTGCAGGATCGGGCCATCAGGATCAGTGTTAGTGGCTCTGATACCTGGACCCTTACCCTTCCGCCGGTCGGAAAGGCAGCGGGACTCATCTTCACTATCAGCGTTACTGTTGCAGACACTGCGCAGGTTGCTGTGGCGGACTACAACGATGATAGTGATGTCTGGACCGACCTGGATATGGATGCAGACAATGATCGTGTCTGCCTCTACAGCGACGGGATTCAGTGGTGGCAGCTCCAGAACGCCATCGCCTAACCCTTTAACCGGAGGACACTATGCCTTCTCTTAAACCTTTTGCATCGCAAGGGCTAGTGGCTGGCTTGACTCCTGCTGATTCGCTTACAGCAGTTCAGCAAGGCAAGCTGGTAGTTCCTCCTTTTTCTGGACCGATGCAAGGGCTTCCTACGTGGATGGACCCGATGGCCTTCTCATACTGGCGTGATGACTTCTATCGCTACGAGGTGAGTGGGACAGACGTAGGAGGTTGGAAGAAAACTGACATCGGTAACGGATTGAGTGCTGGACCCGTTATCAGCGCGAATTACTCCCTCAACGGGGAGTTGAACTTCGCTACGGATGACACGGCCCAGGGCGATGGAGCTATCTGGCAGCTTGATGTCGATGGCGTTTGTAACCTAGCGTCTTCGCGGCCCTACTGGGTGACTATGCGTGTTCACTTGGTGAGTCTCTCCAACTTCCATGTTCGCTGTGGACTTGGGGCGACTACCACCAATCCCTTCAGTGCCGACCCGAACGGAGTTTTCTTCGTCATCGGTGAGAGCACCAACGGGGCTGTAGGCACGATAGTCAAGAACAACAGTGGGACTACGGAGACTGCAGCTACAGGGTCCACGCTAACCGCCGGGCAGTGGCACGAATTGGCGTTCCACTATGACGGTAGCGGTAATGTCTTTATGTATCTGGACCGGACGCTGATCGACACAGTCACTACCACCATCCCGACAGGTATAGGCATCGAGCCATTCTTCGCAGGCATTACACGCGGAGCAACAGGCACCCTGATCCTGTCAATCGACTTTTTCCAGGTCGTGTCGCTACGGCCTGCCAACGCTTAGGAGTAAGTTAAAATGGCTGATTCGTATTTCGTAGGCCTTAGAGCTACGGGTGATCTGACCTCTAACGAGAGGGCTGAGAGTTGGCGCGCTGGTATCCTGCGCCTGTTCCCCAATGGAATGGCTCCGTTGACGGCTCTCACCGCGCTTATGCGTAGTGAGAAAGTCAGCGATCCCCACTTCCACTGGTGGACCAAAACGCTGACCACGCAGCGTGCTGCCGTGACTGGTATTTACGACGACGCACTGCTGTCCACCGCAGTCGACGACGCAAGTGTCAGTGGTGATACCCGCTACGTCAAGATGGCGGAAGCGGATTCGAAGCTGTTTCGTCAGGGCCATCAGGTCCTGCTGAGGGACGCCAGCAACTACAACGTCGATGTGGTTGCGAAGGTGGATGCGGTGGTCCAGAATGGAGCTAGCTCCTACCTGACCGTCACCCTCCTGGAGAACGATGACAACGATGCTACCAACGGTCTGAGTGACGTTGATACCATCCTCATCATCGGTAACATGAACCCTATGGGCGGAACTCGGCCAGAGGCCATCGCCCAGACTCCGACGGAGTTCAGCAACTACACGCAGATCTTCCGCAATAGCCTGGATCTGTCCCGAACTCTGATGGAGACCAAGCTCCGCACCGAGGATGCTTACCAGGAAGCCAAGCGCGATGCGCTGGAGCAGCACTCCATCGAGATGGAGAAGGCCTTCCTGTGGGGCATCCAGTCGACGGGCAACGGAGCCAATGGGAAACCGGAGTACTCGACTCGTGGTCTGCTCAGCTACATCAAAGAGTATGGCACGGTTCAGGACTTCGTGACCGACCCGGCTACTGCCTACGACGGAACCACCTGGCTGGCTTCCGGTGTGCAGTGGCTGAATGAGCACTTCGAGGAGATCTTCCGCTACGGTGGGACTGAGCGTCTGGCCCTGTGCGGAAGCGGTGCGCTCCTGGGGATTCAGAATCTCGTCCTGAACACTGGTGCTTACAACATCGCTGTTCGGGAAGCGGCCTTTGGTATTCAGGTCGTCGAGTGGACTACGCCCTTCGGCATGGTCACTCTGAAGACTCACCCGCTGTTCTCCTACGAAACCACCAATAGGAACAGCATGGTGATCCTGGACCCGACTAACCTCAGGTTCAAGTATGTCACGGACACCATGTTCAAACCTGACAAGCTGTGGGATCAGGGCGGTGCGACTGGTGTTGACGGGAAGCAGGAAGAGTGGCTCACCGAGGGTGGCCTCGAAGTCCACTTCCCCGAAACGATGGGTTATCTCAACGGCATTGGCCAGGACAACCCGTAACAGATAGCTAGTCTAGCTGGAGGGCCTGGGCTAGCAGGGAGGGAGGACTTGCCTCGCGGTTCTCCCTCCCACTTTAAAAGGAGCCACGCTATGCCAGGGATAGAAGATGTGCTGGAGTTAAGAGATCATGGCCACACTATCATTGTGGCTATGAGGCACATTGAGTGCATTGAGGTATCAGACAATGATGAGCGGTGCTTTACTGTCTACCTCTGTGGTGCGTCCAGAGGCTTTCAAGTGTGTCGAGGACAGTTGGAAGAGGTAATCGAGGCGTATAACAAATACTATGGAGTGCCCTAATGGCTGATGATCTACTGGAAATAAGGCAGCAATTTATCACGCTGAGTGGGCGTTGGGACCTAGCCACGACCAGCGTTGTGTCCTTCGATACGGACAACGGCGCGGACTGGTTCATCAATGCAGGCTCCCGCTGGTTGGACTTGCACCAGGAACATCTGGCGTCTACCCAGGAGCATCAGCTCGCTATGACTGCCGATCAGTGGCAGATAGATATGCAGCTGCTCCGTGTGCCCAGGGCTGTTTACTTTCTGGACTCAGATAGTGAACAGAACGAGCTGATTAAACGCCCGATGGACTGGATCTTCCAGAACTATCCGAAGTTGGGAAGCACTACCAGCGGTACGCCGAAGTACTGGTCGAGCTACGTGGCGCATAGGTCTCCTCAGCAGAAAGCCAGTGGGCTGAACAGTAATCTCAAGCGGGTCATCATCATGCCGCCCACTGACTCGGCTATCACGGCGAGTGTCTTCGGACGCTTTCATCAAGCAAAGCTGGAGAACAACACCGATGATAACTTCTGGGTCACTGAGTATCCAGACGTGCTTGTCCTCGCGAGTCTGCTTTCACTCGAGGGGTTCTATCGGAATACTCAGGGTGTGCAGGACTACAGGGCAATGATCGAGGACATTCTCACCGGCATCGACAGAGATACTGCTGATGCTGAAGCCGAGGAGTCCTCCCAGATGGAGGGCTAGTCCCATGATGAAGAGGCCATATAGAAGTGAAAAAGCCAGAAAACAAAACGAGCAAAAAGCGCGAGCAAGAAAAGCAATGTTCGCTGACAGAGCTCGAGCAGCTCGGGCTCGACGTGAACAAGCCGAGGAGAGCCGCCCCATTGAGCCTCCAAGGTTCCCGAAGGAAGAAATTGAAGAGGAGTTAGCTAATGAAGGAGTATGACCTGCCGGTCGAGGAGGCCTACCAGCGTGGACTCAATCCGACTAACCGGATGGGTCGAGGCTACGGGCGTGGCTTCCTGGCAGAGTCTACAGGACTAAAGCCGCTCGCCGTGGGCCTTCGTCCGACTAACGACCTGCAGGAGCCATTCTCCGCTTCACAATATGACACGTGGCCCTTTCCCCAGTTGGCCATAGAACAGAGTCAGGTGCTGTTGCTCGGGGAGACTACGATCAACGCAGTAGACGACAGCGCCGATCCCTGGACCGTTGGAAGCGCCCTCACGTTTGTCAGCTTCGACGATCCAGCTACCGCTGCCACTCTAACGGGAGGCGGACCTTGGCATTTCACCGAGGGGTTGAATGGCGGCATATACACGAATGGAGTGGACTTACTTGTTCGTGACAATAGCGAGGCGATGTTTGGGCAGACGAGGAGAAACCGCGTTAGCTCCGTCGCCGTTAACTCGGTAACAGCACACAAAGGACGGATAATCTATGGTGGCTTCTCGCCTACGGATCTTTGGTCTAGTGAGTGGTCAGCCCACTTCGAGAAATGGCTCACGCAAGCGCCCATCCAAATTGACTATAGCAGTCAAGAAGAAGTGGGAAGTCAGTTCGTTTTCTGGAGCTCGATCGGAGGAGGTGATGCCCTTTGGCCCTTCGACCCACCCGACGACGACAGGTGGCTCGACATCTTCGAGAGGAATGAAGCAGGTTTCGCCCCGATGCCATGGAAGGGGAGTGTTTACAGAGTTCTACCGCTTGGCGATGGAGTCGTAGTCTATGGAGATCGAGGGATTGCGTTCCTTAGGCCCATTACCAGCCCTGTTAACTCCTTCGGCATTATCCCTATCGCAAGGTTCGGGATTGCCTCACGTAGTGCCGCCGGGGGTAGTAGGGATGCTCACGCCTTCATTGACGCAACAGGAGAAGTCTGGACTCTCTCCGGAGGTCTTGAACTACAAAGGCGTGGCTATCGTGAGTATCTCAGCGCTGGTATCGGGGAAGAGTTTGTTGTCTCCTACGATAGCCTCGAGAATGAGTTTCATCTCGCTGGCTACACCGGGAGTGCGGAGTTCGACTACGTGCTTACGGACCAAGGGCTTGGAAAGAGTTACCAGGTCCCTACGGAAATTGTTCCTTACCATGATGACTCTTTCGCGGTCACTACTACAACGAGTGACACGTATTATATAGCTAACACAGAGGTCCTGGACTTTCGAGTCCGTGACCTCAAGACGATAACCACAGTGGAAGTTGGTGCGGAGGCTACTGCGAGTAAGGACATCGAGGTGGCAGTGGATTACCGATACGAGAAGGACGATTCGTGGAGCCGCTCTCCTTGGGTGCTGGTTAACCCACAGGGCTTCGCTCGTATCCAGATGACTGCAGTGGAGTTTCGAGTCGTCGTCCGCTCCATCATATCTGGTAACTCAGGTTTCCAACTGGACTATGTTAATGTGAAGTGGCAGGCCGTTGGACGCCGAACTGTGCGAGGCTTAACAAGTGCTGCTGAAGCTGTTTCCTGACCAAATCACACGCTACTGGGAGGACATCAAGGCAGCGGTGCAGGCAGCTGTGCCGCCCTTGGCTCAGTCCGAACAGGCGAATATGACGCAGTTCCTCGAGAATCTCCTGATGGGGAGGTTACACGTCTGGGTTCTGGTGGAGCAAAAAGGTGAGGGCCCAGAGGCCACTTATGATACAAAGGCCTTCGTAATCACAACCATCTGGAAGGACATAGGGACTGGCGCAAGGAACTTATTGATCTACGCACTCTATGGCTACAGCCTTATTTCGGAGGAACTTTGGCGAGATGGCCTGGCGTGTTTGAGGAAGTTCGCCCGAGCAGAAAACTGCCACCAGATCGTAGCGTATACACGAGTGCCTAGGATCGTGGAAGTGGTTAGACTACTCGGAGGGGACACGGATACACGCCTTATCACACTGGAGGTTTAAGATGAGTGGAGGCGGAGCAAGCCACGGTGGTGCAGCCACTGATATGGTGGAACACCTGAAGCACTCCCATAGCCTCATATTGCTCGGTAAGGATGCAGAGTCGACGCCGGCTAACTGGGAGGCAACGACTAACCTGTCCACCGACAATGACTATGCGGATAATCCGTCTGTCCTCCGGTATATTCTGGAGAAGGGGATTACGGATGCAGGTGGGAATCCGTTTGACGGTGTGAGTTCCTATGATCCAGAGGAGGATCTCACTGTCATGCAAACGGAGCTGGATGACTTCATCACTAGCGTAGGGAATCTTGACCCTGACGGTGATGTAGTCGGCTGGCTTGGACAGGCAGATAGCAGCGCTGCAGGTGATCTGGATACACTGGATGTGGACAGTGCCATCTCGAGTATCATCTCCCAGGCCCGGCTTAATGCGAGTCAGGTTGTCGCTGACGCAATCGCGGCGGCAGGGACTGTGAGCTATGAACAGGTTATTGAGCGGGCTCGGACAGGCTTTGAGATTCGTGCTAAGCGGGATCACCTGGCTGGCGTGGCGCAGTTCACTGGACCTATGGCCGACGCGACGGCAGTAAATACCAGTGCCTTTATCATAGGCATGGCGCAGCTGCAGCGTGGATACGACGACAGGCTGGCCATCTGGGAAAGTGAGTTTGTTGTCCCGCTGAATCGTGAGGGTGTGTCAGCCTTCATTGAAGCCTTCCGGTCAGTGGCCCAAGCGCACTTGGCTACTAAGGCCCAGGTGCACTTGCAGGAAGAGCAGCTGAAGAACCAGTATATTCTGGAAGCCACTAGGCTCATGACGGATCAGAACAGGATGCGCGTGGCCTCGGAAGGGCAGCTCGTAGAGTATCAGAGGCAGGTCTCCAGTGCTAACATCGTTGCCTATAATGACCAGTATCAGCAGGATCTGGACATTGATGTGAAGGGACAGAACTGGGACCTGGAGCTATTCCAACAGGGTGCTAATGTCATGAGCGCTATAAGTGGCTCTGTCGTGCCTACTGCGGCTAAGCCTAGCAGGGCGTCGAGCACGATGAGTGGTGCCCTCGGTGGTGCGGCTACTGGAGCCCTCATCGGATCGAAAGTTGGTGGAGGCTGGGGCGCGCTTATAGGCGGAGGTATTGGCCTCATTGGTGGAGGCGCTGCGGGATATTTTGAATAGTTTTGACAGAATCTGACAAAACTTAGGAGAGCAACCATGACTATGTTGTCGAATATAATAAGTGGGACTGGCCTGCCCTCAGAAGCAGGTCTTCCTACTGTCCCGCGAGGCCCAGGGAATAATCTTCCTGGGTCGAGGACTACTACCAGCACAACGGCACCAGCCGCTCTAGGTCGTGGTAGCCAGCGGGATTTAACTATCGCTAGTCTCCTGGGTCAGGTCGCTCAAGCCATTCAGCCGGAAGGTATTGGTGCGCGCCTGGGTGCTGTGGCTGTAGAGGGTGCAAGGGACACGCGCATCCGCAATGCCCTTGCGCGAAGTCTGGCCGGGGAGGAGCTCACGCCTGAGGATCTGACTGGCCTCGGAGCGGAGGACGTAGAACAGATTGAGAGCTTGACAGAGCGTGCTCAGCGGCGTCGGTTTGAGCGAGAGAAGAGACTGGAGGAATCACAGGGCGCGGAGCTCGAACGGCGTGCTAAGGCCCTGGCTAACATTCGGGAAGGTGCAGAGGCTGGCCTGTCGGATGAGGTGCTGGCTGGCATGGCTCGGGAAGCTGGTATCGAGCCTGGCAGTGCAGATTTCAAGGGTGCTACTGAGCGCCAGAAGGAGTTACTCGCGGCGCAGGGCACACAGACTATTGAGCAGATTAAACAGCGTGGCGTGGAGGATATAGAACTCGAGAACCAGAAGCATCAGAACAGGATGTTGGAGATTGATAAGGAGATCGGTGGCCGCCTGAAGGCTATCGAAGCCCAGGTCGGGAAAGACGTTGAGCAGCTGGCTAAGTATAACGCTGCCCTTCGCACCGTGTCCTCCTTCAAGACCGAAATCTCTACGCCAGAAGAACTAGCTATTGTTTTTGAGGATGCACTGCGCGCTAACGGCCTTGGCGAGATGGCTGACCAGATGCAGGGTGAGACCTGGCTCAAGTGGGCGGCTGGAATCAACGTGCCTCGGGCCGGTGGCGCAGGTGTGCAGGAAGGAACCAAGGGTGTTAGTCAGGCTCAGCTCGATACCATGTATGGGCCTAAGAAGGCTGGCAACCCTTACAATCCCAATGATCCAGTGGAGCTCCTGGGCTACGCCATGTTTCAGCAGGGCAATGACATCAGCGAGATAGCGCCGATCCTCATGCCTCTGCTAGCTCGCCGTAGTAACCAGCCGACTCCTACTGTGTCTGAAACCACTCGTTCACGATAAGGAGAACACTATGCCACTCCTCGTCGACCCCTGGGAAAGGATCCTTCAAGAGCCTGGATTCCAAGCACTGAGCCATGAAGATAAGAGCAGGGTCGCCTCGAACTTCTTCGACGGGCACATTGCTAAAGAGAAAGGTTTCCAGGCCCTTAGACCTGACCAACAAGAGAGGGTGAAGAGTAACTTCCTCTCCTCTCTTGGGCCGCAGCCAGAGGATCCTAATGATGAGATCGGAGCTATTGAGAACTTTTTCAAGTCCGCTTATAACTCCGGTGTGCAGACCGTTTCGGACTACTACTCCCTCGTGGGAGAGTTCGAGGAAGCCCAAAGATTCGCGCAGGAGCATCAATACGAAACTGTCGGAGGAGCCAGTGAGTTCGCCGGTGGTGTCGTCGGAAGTATTGTTCCGAGCGCTGTTGCATTACTTGGTGGCCCTTATACAGCTTGGGCTGTGGTCGCGCACTACGGGTTGCAAAGCAGCGGATCTGCCCGTAAGCGGATACACGAATACCGGCAAGCTCATCCCGAGGAAGCCGCTGACCCGTTTAATGAGTTCGTCCAGACGGTTGGATCTGGAGCTGTAGGTGCTGGCCTCGGGTGGACTAAGATCAATAAGATCCTAGCTCCGGCCCTTAAGAACGTTACACCGGGAGTGTTGAGGAAGATCGGATTTGACTTTCTCGGTGGTAAGCTGGGCCAGGGTGCCCGTAGCATGGCGCAGTTGATGCTCGGTGAAGGTGCGGAGGAAGGCACGCAGGAACTCCTGGCCAACGCGCTGCATAAGTACTTCACCGATTCAGAGCAGGCCCTGACGGAAGGCGTCGGGATGGCGGCTCTTGGAGGTGCCCTTGGTGGTGGCCTGCTAACCACGCTCAAGCTCGCCCCGAAGTATCGGCGTGGGCTACGTGAGGACCGCATGATCTTCGAGCGGGCTAGAGAGGAGACAGATAAGCTCGCTCATGGGGAGGTTACGAATAAGGTCATAGACTCCTTCGAGGCACGATGGAGAGCCACTGGAGATCCCTCTGTTCTTGAGGACCTCCAAAGGCATATGAGGCAGGTCAAGTTCTACAACGTGATGTTCGGAGAGAATCCTGAGAACATGCCTGATTTACAGGCTGACCAGGAAGTTCTTCTACTACCGCAGATAACTGCCACGGCGGAAGAGCAGATTAGGGAGCAGATCCAGCCTCAGCCGATCCCTCTCCTGGCGGAGGCTAAGAGCACCACTTATCTGTTGCCTGCTCCTACAGTCGAGATCGGTGGAGAGCAAGAGGTTGAGGAAGTTCGTGGACCTGATGGGCAGCCCCGCACAGTGGTTCGTGCCGAGGCAAGTGGTCCCACGGTTGAGCTTCCGACCTCCCGAATCATTCTCTCTGAGGGTGGCCCTGCTGCACAATGGGAGTCCAATGAGTCTATTGAGTTGGCTCTCGATGCTGCTAACGCGGCGGCTGCTAGGTTGGAAGCACAGTTTGCCCAAGGTCGTGAGCCGAAGAAAACTATGGCGGCTTACGACGAGGCAATGGCGGAGCTGCATACGCAGTGGACTATGGTGAACCCTGGGGATGTGACTGGTGATGGTTTGCTCTTCTACCTGAACCAGAGATCCCGAGGCAGGAACATCAGACCCAGGCGGTATAGCTCAGCCGAGGAGAGGGCCAGGAGAGCGGAGACTCGACAGGAGATTCGGACGCTGCGTGAGGAGGTTCAAGCCCTGGAGAAAACTGTTCTCCGTCCGAACCAGCGGAGGAAGCGCAGAGGCGGAGCTATTGGGAAAGAGACCTTAGGGGCCATGACTCCCACGGAGCTTGCTCGGTATGAGAAGTATCTGCAGGGCCTGGAGCAGCGTCGTGAGCGTGATCGTCGGCAGCGTGAGAGGCAGGCTACAGTCACGGAACAGACTGGGGAAACTCGTCCGCGGCCTCGGCGTGTAGCGCCTGGGGTTAGTGGCGCAGATATAGCAGCAGCGGAAGCGGAAGGTATTACGCCTACTGAAGCTCGGGACCGTAGGCTTAACCTGAACCGGGATATTATAGAGGCAAATAAAGCGGAGCATGAAGCTGGCGGTCTGCCCTTTACAGTGGAACAGTCCTATGGACAGAATCCCGCTGAGCTGCAGGCCATAGCTGATGCTCTTGGGAAGGACATTAGTGAGCTCAAGATGTCTGACCTTGACACTCGGCGCACGTTTATTCCTGAGGATCTGAACGAAACGCCTGAGGGTTACGATCAGAATGAGGAGGACGCGTTCCAGTACTCCACGCGCTATGGAGGCCTGGAGTCCTTCGGCTATAGTGTTGACGGTGTGAGCTTCATGTCTCCCGCTGAGATTCAGAGCCGGGAGCCTTCGATCCTCCAGCGCCATAGGCTCACGAACATCCTGGTCAAGAATGGCTTCTTCTCGACAGTGCACTGGACTGGTGGGCAGATCACTGGACCTGATGGCAGGAAGAAGAACGCAGTTGTGAATACGCGGACTGGAGAAGTCTGGTTCAGCCGGGATGCTAACTTCTCTCACATCGGCCACGAGGCGACGCATAGACTGATTGAGCTAATGGGTAAGAATCACCCGCTGGTTCAGCAAGGCCTCGAGATAGCTAAGATGGTGGATGTGTCCAGGACGCAGAAAGAACAGGCTGCGAGGGCAGCTACTGCGGCTCAGGCCGTTCCAGCTGGCCTAACGCCTGACCAACAGCAGCAGGCAATTCAGGACCACCTGGCGGAAGAAACCCTCTCGGACATGGTAGGGGATTACTTCGCAGCCCGACAGATCAAAGCGAGCGAAAGCACATGGGCCAGGTTCGTGAACTGGATTCATGACCTATGGCATGCGGCTCGTGTTAAGTATGCTTCTTGGCGAGGGAGGGATGTCCTGGCTGAGGATGTGATTCATGCACTTAATGCGCGTCTTGCTAAGCACATAGATCAGAACCTGGCACTGGAGCCTCGGGCGGCAGCGAAGCACCTGAGTGACATTTATCATAAGGGTTCGAGTGAGATCAACGAGAGCCGGCAGCCTGGGACATTTAAGTACTCCGATGCTGATGAGCCGGTTAGTCCCTTCCGTGTGAACATCAAGCATAATGAGATCCTGCATGAGCTTGATTTCGCGGTGGAAGGTGTGGACGCAGCGGAACTGGAAGCTGAGGCGTTGACCAGTGCGCAGCTTCACGCCAGGGCCCTGGACATTCTCACGAAGCCTAAGACCCTGCAGCGTATTCAGAGGGAGTTCGGCAGAGGTGGTGGACGGATCAGTATACATGGGATGCTGGCCCTGAGAATCAAAGCCAACCTTCGCTTCAAGAAGATCTTTGAGGAGATCGCAAGAGTCGAGGGGATGGTCGAGATGACTGGTAAGAACGCCGACGTGCAGTTGGAGGCGCTGGACACGGAGCTGCATAAGGAACTCCGCCTGCTCGGTGACCTGAGCCGGTTCGCTGGTAGAGCCCTGCAGAGCATGAACGTGAACGCTGGACCGACTGCAGTGATTAAGGCAGTGCAGAATCTCAATCGGAGGCTCACGACGGCGGAGTTGCAGGAACTGAGTGTGCTCCTGGACACTGGTGGAATTAATAATGAAGCACTTGTGCAGGACTTTAACAAGAGGCTGAAGGATCCTCGCGCTTCGGATTACTTCTGGGAGTATGTGATGAACGGCTGGCTCTCAGGTGTCCCGACGCACTTGGTGAATGTAGGGAACAACGCTATGTGGTTGGCGCATCAGGTTCCTGATCGCTACGTCCAGGCCACGATTGATAGGGCGTTGACGAAGGCCGGCTCCAGTAACAACCTCGTAGCGAAGGCCCTGCAGTGGGTATTCCCGACTATCCGTGGGAAGGAACGGCAGGTGTTCTTCGAGGAAGTCGCACCGTTCTTGGCTGGCTTGAAGCGTGGCCGGCAGGAGGTGAAGGAAACCCACCTGGTTCGGGAGACCCTCAAGGGCCGCACGATGCCTGATATAGCGAGCAAGTTCGCTATCGACATGGGGAGTGCGCGGAGAGCCTTCGCAAGGAGTCCTCATGCAGCGCTCCGGAAAGTCGCACCGATAGTCTCGTTCCCTGGCAACGCCCTGTTCGCTATGGATGTTTACTTCAGGACGCTAGCCTTTGATGCACAGATGAACTCGCTGGCGTATAGGGAAAGCCGAAAGACCGGCAAGCCTATGAGGGACATTCTCGCGCACCCGCCTAAGAAGCTTGTCCAGCAGGCTAGGGACTTCGCGGCAATGGCAACGTTCAACGACCGCCCAGGGCGCACAGCGCGGTTCGTGATGCACTGGCGGGATAAATTGCCGTTCCAGGCCGGTCGCCTCGTGGTGCCGTTTGTGAACACGCTAACGAACATCTTTAAGCGTGGGATCGAGATGACACCGGGACTCGGTGCAGTAGCCAATCGGCAGCGCTTACGGGAAGCAGACGTGGAGCTCCTGGCCAGGCAGTTCGAGGGCACGGTGCTTGCAACTATCTTGATGCTCATGTTTGATAGTGATGACATCACGACCAACGTGCCTGAGAGTCCGACCAAGCGCGCGGCCTTCTATCAGCAAGGGAAGATCCCTTATGCGATTAGGATGCCTAGCTGGATGGGCGGGACATGGGTTAGTTATAACAGGGTCGAGCCCCTGAACACTGTGATCAGCAGCATAGCAACTGCCTGGCAGGCGTTCACGAATCCTGAGGTGGAAGAGGACGAGAACGTCATGGTGCAGACTATGCTCCAGCTGGCCAACGGAGTCTATGAGAATCTTATCGCCAGCACTTACGCGGAGAATGTGGAGAGGCTCTTTAAGCCTAACATCGGGGAAGGTGCGAAGAGAACTCTGGAGAGGATCCCGGCCAGCTTGGTGCCTGCGAGTAGTTTCTTCCGTTCCCTCAGCCGTGCGTGGGAAGCGAAGTTTGCATTTGCTGGTGGGCCAGAGGAGGCTAAGGTTCGTGAAAGAACTGGGTGGGTGAGCGAACTCGCGCAGACTCTTCCGTGGGACTCGGCAGTGTTTGAGGAACAGGACCGGGGCTTTCCACGAGTGGATGCCTTTGGAGAGGAGATTACCATACCTGGTAATGCCCTCCGCCAGTGGCTTCCGCTTAAGTGGTCAACCCCGGACCTGGACCCCGTTGAAGAGGAGCTAGCGCGGCTCGACGCTATGCCTGGCCTTCCTTCTCAGAAGTTTGAGATTGATGGTCAGAGTGTGACGATGCCGCCTGAGATGTATCATCGCTATGCGATGGCTTACGGCGCTCAGACGAAGGAGTCTCTGTCTCGGCTGATCCAAGCTCCGGGTTTCCAGCGGCTTTCAGACGAGCAAAAGCTTCTGCGAATTGATCGTCTAGTTCGTCGGGTTCACCGAGTGATGCGAGCTCGGGGCCTGCGTGAGCTTCGGGTGTCTCGTCGATAAACTTCCAGAACGTATTACGACTGACAAGGAGTCGGATCAGGGTAACAACCTGGTCTGACTCCTTTTTCAGTATACGTGTAGCGTCCCGGTAAGCTTGCGAGAACCGCTCACTCGTGATGTCCAGCCGATCCATGAAGTTATTGGTGAGCCTCAGCCAGTACTGGTGAGCAGGCCTTGTCCATATGTCACTGCCATCCAAGGTTACCTGCTCTTCAGCTTCCCAACCACACTCACTGTCATGGTTGTGAGGACACCAAGTTGTGTGAATGACCATAGCAGCCTTCTTAATCAACGGGCTTATTACTCCAACTGCTGCTATGTCCTGTTCTGTTATCTTTCCCGCCTTTCGGAGGGCTCGGAGTATTTGCTCCGCGTTGTCCTGCGACATTTTTAGTATCTCCTTCTTCGGCCCAGTAAGCAACTTCGTTATGGGCGTCGAACTTTATTAACCTCATGACACCGAGGGTTTGGATGACTCGCCGTGTTTCCTCGAGCGTTATATCACTCTGATATCGCTCAACGAGTTGCCTAATACTAGCGACCTTGACCACCCTAAGGTGATCCTTCATATCCTCCATGATGTGAGACAGAGGGTTCTGCCCAACACCTGCGTAGGTCCTGGGCATCTTGAGCTCAGTCTCAGCTAACAGGTCTATGGCATCCTGGAGATCTTCGCTGGAGATAATCATGCTGTTGCTCCGAGCTGCCGAGAATACCATAGCGAGTTTGAGCACGTGGCCTGGCCTACGTCCCTTATACCAAGAGAGCTTCGGATGCTTAGGCACCCATAGTTCACTCTCCGCACGGAAGTTATAATAGCCATCGTTGACATCTGGCCCGAAGCGAAACTGGCCACTAAGGGTCTTCATCTGGTTCAGATCGTGGACCAGCTTTCTCTCGCCTATCTTAAGATCAGCCAGGACTTCCTCGATCTCCTTTGCAGACCGCTTCTCATTCGGGACGCCAGGAATAACTATCATACGTTCCTTGTCTTCCTCAAACACGAAGATAACTCGGCTAGCCAGACCGCCACCGACTGTCTCTTCAGGAAGACTAGTGCGCAGGAGTGAGGGAGTCGTCGCACCCAGGAGATTCACCCATACCTGGTTGAGAGTCTCCTCGCCCCTGTTGATCGTTTTGTATCGGTAGATAGATGGACAGTCGAACCAGTCACAGAGATGAGACAGAAGGTCCTGCTGGTTATATCCCAGGAACACAGTTAATTCCGGCGCGTTTATATTGACGGAGGCGTTAAACTGTGTAGTGCCGGACTCATTCGTGCTCATGTCTGTGTTTGACTTCATCATGTCCACCAAGGCTTGGACAGTGGCTTTGCTCGGCGCGTAGATTATTCCAGCCTCATCTCCGAGGTGCCGACCGAGTCCCATCGCTGTGCCCTTACGAGCAGCAGGCGGACCCACGAGGACCACGTAGAAGTTCGGATAGAATATCAAGTGGCCGAGGTGATAACAACACCGCCGTCCAAGGGCCGCTGCGATAGTGCTCACAGCCACCCACTTCCGATACAGTCTGGGAGGTTCAGTGCTCACGGTCCAACTCATGAACCCGTCAATCCAATCCTCCAGTTGCCGTTTGAGTTCCACTTGTTTCCTCCCATGCCCGAAGCATAAACGCCAGGTCCTCAGCGCTCTTGTCCTTCAAGGCCTTAGCTTTGATTTCAAACATCCCTTTCTCGTCCAGGTTATAGCCGACCTTCGTGTCGACTGGGACGTTGAAGGTCATCCCGTTGACAGTTAAAGGTTGCTCCAGACTCTCCTTAATCTGCATGACCGCCTGAGCCATATAGTTCCAGCCAGCAGACCTCGGGATCTGGAAGATCACGGAGTCATGGACTGTGTTCAGGAGTTCAACTTGCTTGAACAAGTCCTGGTGCTCATAGATGTAGCGGAAGCCCCACTGGTTCATCATCTCAGCAACGGTAGACTGAGGGATGTAGGAGTAGGCCTCCTTGAACAAGTCATGGCCCCAGCGATCCATGAACACACGCCTACGCCCGAACAGATTTGTCAGTGTGCGATTCTGTCCGAGGGCGTGCTGGATTTGGGAGTGCCACTGCCTGACCCCTGGGTAGATAGAGTGGTATCGCTCCACAAGAAAAGAAGCCTCTGGCTCAGGAATCTGGTAGTACATGGCGAAGGACTTATATCCAAGATCATAATTAAGTCCGTGATTGGCACGCTTACCCCAGTCTCGTTGTTCACTTGTCACATCCTCCATCTTAACGCCGTAGATCATAGCGGCGGTTTGTCTGTGAATGTCTGTGCCTGCTTCGAAGGCTTGAATCATCTTAGGCTCTGGCGCAATGAAGCCTACGACGCGGTTCTCAGCCTGGCTCAGGTCCATACTAAAGACCACGTAGTCAGGGTCAGCCAGCATGAGTTTCTTCATATCTGGAGGCTGATTCTGCAGGTTTCCACCAGTGCCAAAAATCGTTTTAGAGCTACTAATTCTCCCTTGTTTAGTGCCAACTGGATTGAAGGAGCACCTGAGCCGCTCATCAGTGTCCAGTTGCATGGTATAGTAAGTTCCATGGAGCTTCGAGATATGTCTAAGCTCAAGGAGGATGGAAGCTTCCCGAACGCCTTTAGTTGCCATCCGTTTAAGGGCTTTGTCGTCCGTAGTAACAGCCCCACGCCTTGTATATTTACGTAGCCCGAGGGTTCCATAGAAATATTTTTTAAGCTGAACAACGCTTCGCCAGTTAAATGTATCATCTCCGACGATCTCTCGTAGTTCTCGCTCGAGTTCAACTATCTTCTCCTCCGCCATCTTAGCGGACGTGATTAGCCCGTGAGTGTCCATGCGTATGCCCTTCTCGCCGATGAACACTAGGGCTTCGAGCAGTCCCCTCTGACGGAGGTAGGTTTCCCAGTTGCCCTGAGTATGCAGATCCTTCTGCTGCCTGGGCCAGATCTGAGCGACCATAGCGGAGTCCTTCGCGGAGTAGATCCGGAAGTTCTTCTCACCGTCAGAGTACTTGAACCACTCCTTCCCATCGTCCTTATAGTAAGGCTCCCCATCGCAGTACATAGACTGGATGAAATCGAGGCCCTTGGGGAAGTCAGGGAAGATGATGGCCTGAGCGATCATCGTATCGTCGAGTGGGCGCGAGCGTATGCCGAAGCGCCTAAAGAGGAACGTGGCGTCGAAGGAGAGGTTCTGTCCTACCTTCGGGATAGACTCATCCTCGAGGAGTCCCGCAATCTCCCTCCATACCTGCGCCTCCTGGTCAGGCACGAAGTAGTTCTTTCCCTCGAACAAGAAGGGAATACAGATGGCCCTGCTTGCGTGAGGTGCAAGGGAAAGATGCGATACCTCACCACGTGTAACCTCAATATCGTAAGCGACAAACTCATGACCTCCATTGCGACAGTCCTCAATGAAGTCAAGAGTCTCCCTATACGACGGCTCCGTGATTAGCTCCCGGTCGAGGAGGTTGATGTCCTCGGAGAAGCTCTCGTCCACGGCTCGGCGTAAGTCGTGGGCGATGAGGTGAGTGTCCGTGTATTGGCGCAGCGCCGCACTCGGGTGGATGATAGGGATGACCTTCCTACCAGGGAGGAGGGTGCTTTCCAGGATGGACCCTCGACGCTTGGTGATTTGTCTAAGGCCCGTGAGGGCATAGAGACTCACGTTGCCCACAGCCACCAGGACGTTAGCGCGGCATGAGGCCAGGCGGTTCTTTAGTCCCTCCTGATGGTTGAGGAACATCTTAGTCTCGACTGCGTATTTCTTACTGAGGTCTAGCCAGGGCACTATGTTATTGCCTGGCGGGTGCTCCTGGAAAACGTTGTCGATGTAGCAGGCCTGTCGCTCTATGCCAACGCGGTCGAGGAGCTTGGTGAGCAGTTGCCCACTACGCCCCACGAATGGCCGCTGCATACGGTGCTCAGTTTCTCCAGGAGCCTCCCCAATTAAGGCAATGCGACAGTCAAGAGGCCCTTCAAAGTATGGCATTTAGTGCCTCCATACGTGAGATAGCCAGTCACGAAACTCATCGTCGTTTGTGAATACAGGCAGGTCGAGCTGGTGTGCTAACTCGACCTCCTCATCTGCCCCAGGACTCTCGCCGGGAATCAGGTAGAGTCCATCGCAGCGAGTGAGAATGGCCTTGTCCTGATCGAGCCATTCCCTGTAGCGGCGGGACTGCTGTATGTGCATGAAGTGGCTGAGATGTGGCACTATGACATAAGCGCCATTGGACATAAGCCAGTGCCCCACCATCATCGCATTAGCTACGTTGATGGCAGGGTCTGGCTTAGTGTAAGGCCCAGCCACGTAGATAAGTGGCTTGGACATTAGGCGTTCTCCAGTTCCTCGATGCGGTCCCGAAGCATGTCTATCTGGTCGATGACACCTTGGACCGTGACCTGTGCAGCGTCGAGGCCCTGTTCCGAGTATGTGCGGTTGTCAGTCACACGCTGCTCCAGCCTCTCGACCCGCTCGATGAGTTGCTGCATGGCCCACTGTGCAGTGTCCAGACCATCATGAGCATACTTGTGCTCGTCTGCAATGAGCTGCTTGACCTCATCACAGCAGGAGGCCATAGCGTCCATGCGAGTCTCGAGGACACTGGTGCGCATAGCGAGGGCATCACGCTCAGCCTTCGCTTGGCGGAAGCGCCTCCAGATGTAAGCGATCAAGCCGCCTCCACCTGCAACGCCGCCACTAACTGTCAGGGTGCTGATTGTCATAGCGTCCATTCTTCTTCTCCAGTTGGATAATGCGGGTGCCTTGCTCTACGAGCACTTTGTCTATGGCCTCCGCGCGTTTGTTGAGCTGATTGTCCCTGATCGTGAGGTGGTGATCCACATGCTTCCGAGTCTGTCTGCACTCCTCACGCAGGGTGTCGATAAGAGCGTAAGCCTCCTCTATTTTATTCCGCATATCGACGAGCTGTGCTGTGCTGGATTGGACCAGCTGATGGGCAGCAGCCAGATGGGAGCGCAGCACGTAAGCGCTGATCACACCGCCTGCCAGGACTGCCGCTATGATGTGGAAGCCATCCATAGCTATTCCTTCCCCTGAGTTTCGCCAGATTCTGACAAAACTTGCCGGTGCTCTGGCACATGCCTTGGCAGATTGACACTCAGTTCTATGCTGCGCTGGCGTATCTCCTCAATCGCTTTTGTCAGGAGCGAACGGGAGGATAAGCTGATCGCCAGGACTGTTATGGGATTCCCTGGGTCCTTGCGATTCTGGAGTTTCATCAGCTTCGCGTGTTTCGCCAGGTGAGCTAACATCGCGGTCGTCAGCTCCGTGATCTCTGTAGCCCTGGCGAAGTTGGTGCCGGGCTTGGTCTTGAGCCTCTCTACGGAGTTTCTTAAGTTGTCCATTGCTCACCTCCTGAAAGGTTAACTCTCCCGTTTGCCTATACGGGACGAGGGGCTGGTGAATATCAAGGTGATTGATCACCCTCCCTTGCAGGCCTAACTGGTTGGCAATCCCTGTCACGCGGGAGTAGAACTGAAGCATCGTGGCTATTTTGACTTGGCCCTCGGATTGGAACTTCATCCGAGTAGCCGCGTCTAGTTCTACTTCCACAGTGAGCTTTCCTACATAAGGACCTCTCTGCTCCTCCTTGAGAGGCTCCTGTTCTTGTATCATCGGTAGCTCCTATACTTCCCAGGCTCCTGTTCGGCTACCTTTATGACGTAGCGATCCTTATATATCTTCGTCAAATCGAAGCCGACAGCCTGAAGACTAAGGTTCGACGCAGCGAGGAGAGTGTTTCCACTCCCGGCGAAAGGCACTATGATACGTGAGCCGCCAGTCACGAACGTCCCGAGGATAGCCTCGATCAGCTCGACAGGGCGCTCCGTCGGGTGAGTCTTATCCGTCAGCACGACCTTAGGATAAGGATACACATTCGCCCGACCTTGTTTCTGTATCACTGGATCACCCTTGAAAGCGTAGAAGAAGGGCTCCCAGTTACTGGCCAGACGCTTCTTCGGCTGATTCGTTTGGCTGGGACTGTCTGACTTATACCAGATCCCAGGCACTGCGAAGAGCGTGAAGCCAGCGCGGGTGATCTCCTGCCGGATAGTTTCCCACCAGGGGTGAGGCGCGAACCAGCAGATGAGCCAGGCATTGTCCTTCAGCACCCGGTAGCACTCTGCGAACACGTTACGCATGAAGTCCTTATAATCCTCCACAGGGACTTCATTATAGTCCACCGTGACCTGCTCATACTGTTTGCGCTTTATGTCCTTGAGGTCAATGCCGTAAGGTGGATCTATCTCGGCCAAGTGGAACTGGCCAGCAGGTATCTCCTTGGCCTTCTCGAAGAAGTCACCCACGACGTAAGCGTTCATGAGGTTCTTCCTGGCTATGTCCGTGTCGCCTTTGTGGACACCAGTCTCCAGGCGTCGTGCTAGCTCCTCACGAACTACATCCTCCTGAGCTTTACGGAGCGCTTTGATAGCTTCCGTTTTATTCTTCTTCTCCTTAAGCTCGGGCATCTCCTTAAACGCTTGAGCCAAGTCCAGTTCGTCACGAACCAGCGCTCGGCTTTTTCCCAGGAGGTGAGCGGTCTTAGTGATGGTTGCTCCCATTCCAGGGCCTCGAGTGCCTTTGCCATGTTTAGCTTCCTCCAACCTCATTATCTCATCCGTGAGTTCAGCCTCTTCTACGTAAGTCATCTGCTCACGGTGGATGTTTTCGTAGAGTTCGATCTGCCTCTGCGTTAGCTCGTCCACCTCAGGGTAGACATTGCAGGGGATGGTTTCTAACTCTGCGATAGCGGCAGCCACAAAGCGCCGACCGCCAGCCAGGAGGAGGTATGGCTTTCCACTTGGCCGACGGTCCATTACTGCAATGGGTGAGATCACCCCTTTCTCTCGGATCGACTCGGCTAGCTGTTCGACATCGTGGTAGTCCTTACGATACCTTGGCCCCATGTCGATCTCTTTGAGTGGTATTTGTAGTAGCGTCGACTCAATCATGAAAGGGCCTCTATGAGTTTGGCGATGTCGTCGGCAGTCAGGGACTCGAGAGCCGCTTCGACCTTCTTCGTAGGCTGAGCCGTCCGCTTGGCGGGAGCCTTCTCTGCTGGTTTTCTACGATTAGCGCGTATGTCATTAAGGAGATCCAGTAACTCCTCGTTCGACATGTCGCTCACGCTCTGCTTCAGATCTTTTAAGTCCATCTAGCATCTCCATGCTTAGCATGTCATCGAAGGCAAAGCGCTTCCTCATCACCTCCGAAAGGATATCAGTGCGATTGCCACTCTTCAGCTTGTCAACTAAAGCTTGGCAGACACACTCGAGGACGAACCGCTTAACACCACGCGGTATCAGGGCGTTGAGGTCGTGGAACAATCCCTCTTCGCAATCAAACTGCACTCGGTGTCTCATGTGGCCTCCAAGCAGAAAGAGGGCAAGGCCCTATGGGAGCGGCCCTGCCCAGTGAACCGCTTAGCGCGGCACGACGAAGGAGCGGATGAAGTTTCTCTTCCCGTACTCGGAATCATCCTCTTCTCCGATGATGGCCGTGAGTGTCTCACCGATCAGATCCTGCAGTTCGATGGGACCACTCATGTCAGCACCGACCGCTTCGTAGAAGGCCTTGATCCGGAGCTTCATCTTGTTCACCCTCTTCGGCTCATCGTCCTCGATGGGGAGGCCCATGTAGAGGTGGATGTCCTGGACCCTATCATTGCTCGGGTCGTCGAAGGTGATGTGCAGATTGCTCCGGGTGCCACCTTCCTTGCGATAAACCTCAGCGGCGGTTACGCGGAGTTGAGCCTCGCTGCTATCGGGCAAGGTCTCAAAATCGTAAACGTCGTCGAAGTTCATGTCGAGGATGCTGCCAGTCATTTCGCTCATTTTAACTCTCCGTTGTTTGAGCGTGGGAGTTTTGACAGATTCTGCCGAAACTCATTACCTTGTTTCAGTGGTTGCCCACTATTTTTTACAGCGCGGAGGGCTAGCGCGCAGTTAGAAATTACTCACCACCTTTCATCCTACGAGTGACTACGTTGTAGATCTCGCGCGTGAGTTCCACATCGTAGAGGGAATCGTGAAGGCACTCCTCGTCCACCTCGACACCGAGATACTTAGCGACGGTTCCGAGTTGGAAGTTCTCAGGACCTTCGCGTTTGAGGCGATCTCGAAGCAGGACCAGGTGCGCGAGGCCTGCTACATCTATCGGCGGCATGTGGAACCAGGAGCCGAAGTATACGCCTTCCTTCAGGTCGCACTTCTTCCACCACTCACGCAACATAGCCTCGTCGAACTCCGCGTTCCAGCCTAAGAAGGTCATCTTGTCCATGTAGTTATAACGATCTACATGTTCCGAGAAGATGTTGATGATCCGCTGATAGGCTCCGATAGGATCGCTGAAGGACTTAGCATCAGCTGGTGTGATCCCACTTAGCTCTATAGCCTTATCATCCCACTCATCATCAGGGAACGGCTTGACTCTCATGTCAAACCAAGTGTCCTTCTCGAAGCGCGTGTCGACTATGCAGAAACTTACCTGCCAGATCCCGTTCCGGTAGGAGTTTAACCCTGTAGTCTCCACGTCAGCGAAGACCAGGATAGGATCCCGGTTAGGCGGCGGATAAGCTTTCTTTGTCCTCGGCTGCTGCATTTCTTCCTGCCTTTCTCAACAGAGCTTTGAAGTTTGGTTCCTCGAACTGTTCGAAGATACCTCCTCCCATTCGTGTTTCGGCTTTGTAGTAGCCATCATTACGGGTTTGAAGGATGTAACGAACATCACTCTTACCCTCGACTCGGGTGAGCCACTTCTCATCGAACACTAGTGGGACCTTGTTGCTCAACTGTCCAGCAAGCAACAGTCCCGTTTCCAACTTCCCGGTGACCTCATCCTTATTCAGCCCGACGTGGCCAGTGCAGATGAAGTTACACGGAAGGTCGCAGATGATGCCCAGGTAGTCCACAGTTGTCATCTGCTGTATCAGATAGTCACGCGGCTGAGGTATGCCGTCGTTCTTCATCCCTCCTTTCTTTACTATCTGATTCATCATAGCGTCCGCCCACTTGGTGAGGGAGTCTATGCAGTAGGTTCCGAGGAACTGGAACACACCGTCAGACTTCATCGACCGGAACTCCTTCTCCCACTCAACAAACATACGAGCGTCACGGAAACTGTCACCGCTGAAATCAGTAACAATCACGTCACCTTTCTCGATGAGCGGTTGAAGGCAAGCGGTTGTTGTGCCGCCTGGATCGAACGAGTGAATCCAGATCGGCTTCGGCGCTGTGCTGATGAACGTAGTCTTCCCTGTTCCGAAGTCTCCGTAGACCAGCACGTTCGCCTTCCCGGTGCGACCCTTCTCTTGATAGGCCTCACGAGCCTGACGCGCACGCTCCGCGACCTTCTCAAAGTTGGGTTTTTGCATTAGCCGCCTCGTCGAGCGCCAACTCACGCTCTTCTTCTCGCTTCTGGAGCAAGCGATTAAATGCGTTAACTGCACCGGACAGAAGTTCCATGAGCTCAATCTCCTCCATCTCACGGAAGGTAACACGCACCCGCTGCCCTTGTGGATTGACTATCACACGAGGGATATCACAGGTGAACGAGACACCCTTAGCCACGATGACCTCCTTGTTGAGGTGAAATAGACTGGAGCACAGATCCCAGCACAAAGGTGAGGGAGACTCCAGGGTCCACGATTTCAGGTAGCCCAACCCAACTGATAGTAGGGTCGATGATCTTCATAGCGATCTGGTTGCCCACTTGGTAGGCCTCCACTTCGCACTCGACCACAACCATAGTCTTGTCAGGATCCCTGATCTTAGCGGCAGCCGCAGCCGCATAGATGTTACGATCCACTACTTGGTGGACATTCATGACCTCTTAGTCCTGCGTGAAGGATGACGTAGTTGATTATGTCAAGCTCGGCGTCCTCCACGCTCTCCGCCTTTAGTTGCCCACCAGTTTCCCAGTAAGTAACCAGCCGACTAATCTTGTCCATCACTCGCATGAGCAGGGCAATGCCTGGGTCCACGCCTAAGAATTGTGCTGCGCGGAAGTTCTTAAACGGGTCAGTCTCATTAGCATAGTCCTGGTTCTTCAGGACCATGATGGCCTTGGCCTGCTTGCTCATGTGGGAGTGGAGTTCCAGTAACTCCTTCCTGTTCATTTAGCTTTATTACTCCTTGTTACGAGTTCAAGTTCTGCTTGGATCAGCTTTCCCTCTGGCCACTCCATATAGGTCAGACCAGCGGAGGTTCGCACTAACGTGTCGGGCATAGCACCTGCTTCGAGGAGTCTACCTAACACTTCCACAAACTTTGCATCTGTCAAATCTTTCAGGATCGTTGTCCTCATCCCAGTTATCCAGTGCGTCGGAAAAGCGGAAGATGTCTTCAAGAGCCTTACGGCATTTCTCCTTCCAGTCTCCGACGCGATAGAATGTCTGTTCGTTCAGAGTCTGCCAAGAGGCCTTGAGTAAATCGACTACATCCTTCCTCCTCAGATTGCTTCGGGTGCTGCTCATAGGTTCATCACCTCCTTTGCGGTTTCCTGCTTCGTGCGAGGATCCCAGTAGTTCACTGTGTAGCCCATCGGAGGACTGTCTGCCACTCGCAGAGGGTTCGCATATGTAGTGCAGTAGTCTATGAAGGGACACCCGTAGAAGTCCCCGCAGGACTCGGTGCACTTAGGGAACGCCCGGAGTGTGGGCTCATCAGGCGAGGACATGTCCAGGTTCTCATGCTCGCTTTGAATCCAGTCGAAGTAGAACTCCGCCGTGTCGAGCCAGTCAGCCATGCGATCCCTGGACAAGCGAACGGGGACACGCTTGAACTCTATGTCCCGACTGTTGGCGTAGGGAGTTCCATCCTGCTTCATCTGCGGAGGATTAGTGATCTGCACTCCGTTGACAGTCACGCCGGTTACTGTGTCAGGATCGAACAGGCAGTAGAGCGCGTGAGTGTAGACACCGAGTTGGAACTTCTGTCTCCACTGATTCACCCAGCGAGGGCTGAGGGAACCTGTGGTCTTGTGCTCTAAGGCGAAGATACTGCCTGTGGATTTCTCCTTCATGATAGCGTCTATCTTGAAGAAGAGGGGCTTCCGGTCTGAGATCAGGACTGAGCCGGCCACTTCCACGTGGAGGACTTCGTAGTCCTGATGGTCATTAGCCCAGAAGGTAATGTATCGCGCGAGTGCCCTCATAGCATTGCTCGGGATCTTAGGTGCGTTTTGCAGGTCCATCTCAGGCTCCAGGACGGAGCGATAGATTGCCTCGAAACGGAGATAGGCGTCGGCTACAACACTCTGAGAGTAGCCTCTCTCCAGCAGGACCTCCATCGCCTCATGCCAAGCGGACCCGAACACCAGGTCCACGCTGGTCTGACTGCTCTCCCACCCGAGGACATAGCGGTAGAAGTAACGACGAGGGCAACGCATGAACTCCTGGATTTTGCTGGCGTCTAGGACGCGCCATGTGTCGTGCTCAGGGATCATATTATTCTTCCTCCAGTTCTGAGGCGAGTGCCAAGTACTCATCCTCTTCCAACTCCATAACGAGCAGAGGCGCTCGCTTCTCATTGTGACATCTTATGAATAGAGAGGCAATGCTCCCACTGTGTGCTCTCACCGCCGTGACTCCATTCTCGTAAGCAATGGTGTAGGCCCAGTACTTCGTCGGCGGTGGCTTAGGTTTCTTAGCCATGCGCCTACCTCCATCACCATATCTCCGTGATTAGGACTGCGACTAAGGTGATGAAGATAGGCAGCACGACCATCACGACGATGAAAGCTAGTGCTAGTTCATATGCTTTCTTTCTGTCCATTAGGCCTCCTTGGGAAGGTTAACCGACGGACTACGTAACGCTGCTTGCCGTTGCCTTCCAAGCGGAAGATGAGCAGGTTCAGCTGTCCGTGGACTGATGCGAAGTAGGCACACGCGATGCAGTTCATCACGCTAGGCCCACTCTGAAGTATGTAGTCATCGGGCGAGCTATCCTTCATGAGAGGCTCGAAGGTCCGGAGCATCTTGGTCAAGTGATATTTGTTCACCGTCCCAGTGCTCAGAGGAACTAGCTCACCAAATTTCTCGGCGGCGCTGTAGTCATGCCCCGAGTCGTTGACGATAAACACCTTGGCCATATAGTCTCCTGTTGGCTCGTCCTTAGGTAAAGTTAACGGGTAGGTGGATAGAGCGCCTCGAATTGTGGGTCGAGGAGTTCTATGTCAGTCTGCCCACGAAATGCCGCCGCCTGGTTCCTCATGACTGAGTGCCGGAGGTGGTAGAGATGCCCACGCAGAGGCCCGTAGAGCCAGTCAAAGATCTCTGCCCTGATGTCATCCTCGATCTCTTTCCTGATGTCCACCTTTAGCTGCTCGATGTAGTGGTCCGTGACCAGGTGCGTGTAGCCGAGATACAGCTCACCCACATACAGTGTGGCATCGGTGCCAGCTACAGTCATCCGCTTGTCGCTTAGCTTACTGATGTGGATAGCCTTCCGCACCTTGTCCCAGTGCTCGTCTAAGCTACGCATGTCAGGCATCTTCCGCCTCCTCTTCAGCTAGGACCTTGAGGGCCTGTCGGCGTGCCTCATCAGCGAACGCTACCATCTGATCCCTGCCGGAGTTCCCAACCAGCAGGTCGTCGAGGATGTATTCGCTCCTGAAGTAATGCCTGTCACCGAGGGACAGCATTTTCACGTTGTCATACGCAGCCATAGCCATCACTGGGCTAGTGAACAGATCAGTGCAGAGCCACAACTGCCCATCGTCAGGGTCGTAGGCAGCATGAACTACGTCCCCATCATCGAGGGTTTTCTCAAGCATAAGCATCTGAGCCATTACGTTTCCCTTTCTGCTCGTAACGCTTTAAGGGCACGCTCACCGAGCCCCTCACGCGGGTGCCAGTGATCGAAGCCGTGATAGGTAGGGGAGTAGTCCCACTTCTCGACGCGCAGGGCTTCCTGTCCTTTGACCTCGGCTTGCTCCTCGAGTCTGACGGAGCCACAACGAGGGCACCAGTAGACTGCGGTGGAGACCTGCGGAAGGTGTCTGATCAGGAGCAACTGCATGGTGTGGTCACACTTGGGGCAAGCCATCACTTCGCTCTCCTTTTGACAACTGTGTGCAGCATCATGGCAAAGTTGGCTACGTCCACTGCCTCCTCCAGGATCGGAGCGGCCTCTTCCTTCTTGATGTTCAGCAGGTTCACTGGCTCCATAGCAGCAGCTAGTTCTGCGAACTCATCGGCCATGCGCTGGAACAGGAACATCGGGCTGATGTCAGGGCAGTCCCAGTAGCCATAGTTACGCTTCTTGATGAGCTTACATTTCATGCTCTCAGCAAACTCATCCACATCATCGCTGAGCAGTCCCAGCGGCGTGGGATTAGGCATCCCTCGTATCCTTCCCTGTGGCATTTGCATACTCTCCTTTCAGGTATGCTTTGCGGATGGTAGTTACGTGCCTGAGATCCTCGGTATGGCGCTCCAGGATCTTGAGCGCAACATCATCAGGCACATCTATTTCGAGGTCGTTCAGGAACTGACGGATCTCCGGAGTCATACGCATCAGCCCACCTCCTCATGTCCGCCAGGCGCTTCGTAGCCGTAGTTCGTGGTCGGGTCCAGGCCCAAGGTCTCCAGGTCCGACTCCGCTACCCAGTCCATGTAGATATTCTTGAGGCTCTTCTCTACCACTATGAACAGGTCCTCCATGTCTGCCCTGTTGGTCAGCTCGATGAGGTGCTCGAGGTGATAGCAGATACTCTTCATGTCACTGCGGAACAGCGCGACAGGCGAGTGATCCAGATGACTGGTCACTATGCCATACTTTTCAAACAGGTTCCGGCCTGCCATCTCTTTCTCCTTTTAAATGGGAAGGTGCCGTCCGAAGACTTGGTTAGTCGGACTAATCTTACTCGGGCGTCGGATGTTATCACAGTCGGCTCAGTCGGATGTTCTCCCTCTGGAGTTCTCTTAGTCGGAGTTACTTCACTACAGATCCATGCCAGGATCTCCGAGCGGGACTCGAACCCGCATCCTCGAGAGATAATCTCGTGAGCTCGCCATTGCTCTATCGGAAACAGTGTGATAATTGCAACGTCCTTCGCGCAAAGAACTCCCGTTTAAGGTCGGGGCCACACCTCAGCCTTCGCGCACCGACACCTTCCCTCACCTTGTTAGTTGTCCTCTACGTAGGGATCTTCGTAGGTGGACATTACGTCGTCTGCTACTTCCAGTTCCGTGGTCCAGTTGGCCTGCTGAATCGCAGCGTCAACGAGGCGGAGCCACTTGGCGTGAGTGTCGTAGCAGTGCGTGACCTGCTGCGCCGTGATCCTGGGCACCTTGGCCTGGATGTCCTCGAGGGTATCCGTGACCTGCTGCCGACGGACCTCAGTGCGCCGGAGTTTATCCTGGTCGATCTGAGCCAGGAGTTTGACCTTCTGCTCCAGTTCCTTCCGACGCAGGAGCAGTTCAGCGAGTTTGACTTTCATTCGGAGTTCTCCTTGTGTAAGTAGTGAGGGTGCCTCGCGCTGTGTTCTGCACAGTGAGAGCACCACAGGTCCCGCACCAGTAGAGATCATCCATACTGTGATCGTATGAGTTCGACTGATGCGCTCTATAGATGATCTCCTCCCCACAGTTCCGGCAGGGATCATCGTGCCTTACCAGATCAGGTCTCCCTTGATCAGGCGGGTTGAACATAAGGTCTACGCCCATCACTGCACCTCTACGTGAGTGCAGACAGGCTCCCTCGGCAAGCCGTCGTCTGTGAGTGTGAGGTAGCGATAATGCACTATGATCTGCACATCGCCAGCCTGCCTCTGATTCTGCCAGAGCATGAGGCGCTCCGCATGGACCAGCTTACCAGCACTGACCTTGAACACCTGCTCCTTCCCATTCAGGACAGACTTGACTAGGAACGCACCAAGCATACCCTTCGGCTCTCCATCAATGGAGATCGCCTCGAGTAGGTCTATGCACAGGCCCTCGCCCGACTGCACTGGTTTGAGTTTGAGCAGGTCATTGCTCCGCCTTGCGCCCTTGGGACCGCAGTCTTTGTAGTCCCCGTAAGGATTCCGCACGATCACTCCCTCGTAGCCCTGCTCGAGGAACAGGTCCATAGCCTCGAGGATCTTGGCCTTAGTGTTCGGCGTCCTGAAGGTGGGCACTATGCGAAGGGCATCGAAGGCGTGCGCGAGTGCCTCGATCTTCATGAGGCGCTCGGACCGCTTCATCTGGATCTCGCTACTGATAGTGTCAAACACATGGTAGCGGATCTTAGCGAAGTCAACGTGCAGGTTCTCAGTCCGACTGACCACGCTGCGGATCTTCTGATGACTCACGCCATGCACATACAACTCACCGTCCAGGATCTGCCAGTTACGCGGATCAACTCCCCAGACCTGGTTGCCTAGCGCATCGAGAGCCAGCTTGATGTGAGGAACTGCGAAGTCTCGTCGGGTGCCTTGCGAGGACAGAAGCATGTAGCCTTCTGGTGCAGGCACCGCACGGCAGCGATCACCGTCGAGCTTAGGTTGGACTATCACCCACTCAGGGAAACGTGCCAGCAGTTTGTCGTCCAGCACGCGAGCGAGCATGATACCACAGCGAGTGGCCATTAGGCCCTCCTTTTGTCATCTTATTAGTTTCGTCAGATTCTGTCAAAACTTAGGGCGGGTGCCCAGGAGTCGGTGAAAGGAGGTAAAGGCCGACTGGGTTTCCCGAGCACCACGCCCTGCTGTCACTGCGTTGGCTCCTTTCTTCAGCGCGGGTGTTACTCGCCCGCAGCTTCCTCCTCGGCCTGCGCCGCCTGCAGTTTCTGCAGGAACTCGAGCACCTGCTCTTTCGAGAGGGAGCCCTTGGACACAGCGGCCAGGACCTTGGTCATAGCGGACGCGCCGCCACCACCAGAGCGCCTGACGATGCCCGGAGTGTAGCCCTGCCCAGCAGCGATGGCCTTTTCGGTCGAGTTCTCCGGATTGTCCAGGGTGCTACGAGCTGCGGCCTGGCAGCGGATCACCGCCTGCGCCTCGAAGATCGAGTAGACTACCTCTTCTCCGAACATCTCGGCGGCAGCGGCCAGGTTTCCTCCGAAGTCCTTCTCGAACTCGACTGAACGGTTGGTCTTATTGCTGGTAACGTTGATCTGAGCCATCGTGTTCTCCTTTTAAATGGCTTGTGTGGAAGTGGAGGGCCGAGGCCTATCCCCAGCCCTCCGAGCGATTCGATGTTTCACCACAAGATGATGTAGGGACTCGCGCCCTGATACTCCCCAAGGAATCAGTGCTTTCCCCCGAACTGGACTATCCAGTCCGAAGCACTCAACCTATTGTATCTTTGCGAGTCACGATGTGCGCTAGTGCGCAGCAGGCGTTAGTTTTCCGCCAGCATAGCGCGGTTGCCTGCACATAGTCATCACCCCCTTTCAAGGTGAAGAACTAGGAGATGGAAGCAAGTCCCCGCCAGCGCGTGCCAGCTGCGCGTTAACTCTCGGCGGATCATGCCGTCCATACCCATAATATAATGAATAAAGGATGAGTTGTCAAGGACTAATTTACGTCCTGGTTAAATTAGTTCGTCAATGATTCTTTCGCAGATGCTTTCATTCTGTGCTGGCGTGATCCACTTCGTCACGTCCTGGCCCAAAGCACCTTCGTTGTAGTCAGGTTCATGGAGATACACGGAGTAGTGGAACCCACCGTCCTCAGACATGTAGCTGACACGGACCTCAACTTGCAACGAAAGTTCCATCCAGAAGTCACCGATGAGTTTCTTCATTTGCGCTTTTTCTCCTTCGCTATCTTCTCGAACACGGAGTCGAGTTGTTCATCAATCAGGCGGGCTTCCTCCTCCACTTCTTCCCGCGTAGTGGCTTCACGAGCCATGTTAGCGAGCAGGTCCACAGGACCTTCGATCTGGTCAGTCTCAGGCTCCGCGTTCACTTCCGCTATCACGGCGCGCTTGTTCTTATCACTCCCCATCACACCGTAGTGGTGGGACTGCAGCCATTCGAGGCACTCCTGCGGGTTGGCCTTGTAGTAATCAGGCACGTTGTCCTGCAAGACTGCGAGCAGGATGTTCCTCAGGCCGGTGCTCATAGGGAGGCCTGGGATAGACTGCTCCACGTCCTCAGCGTGGTTGAGTAAGGCCTTTAATTCCGTTAAGCTCAGCCTGACACTGATAGCCAGGCGGCGTGGCTCGTCCATTCTGAATTACTCCTTTAAGCGTAGCCATTTCCTGCGCGGCTCGCTTCTTATACTGCATGATGATAGTCTCAGCGCGGGTAAGTACGACCGTCAAGTCATCTCGGTCACGATGGAGGAGCCACTGTGCCTCGCTCACATTAGCGTCCAACTCCACGATGTGCTCTAAGAGCTCCCTAGTCCCGGCTAGCATACGCCGGTAGCTTGCGAGGCGCTCCAACATCTGTTCAGTGGTTTCTTCTGGCTTATCTTCCACGGTTAGTCCTCCGTGAGCGCTTGGCCATAGTGTTCCTGACCTTGCGCTGCTGCCGCTGCTTCCGCGTGAGGCGCGAGCCACCAGGCACACGGCTGTCCTCATCGAGGCACACTACGTAAGGGTTCGCGGTGACCTTAGCGCCCATCTGCGCCATGAGCTCCTCGATCTTGCTGTTGACTTCACTCTTCTTCGCGTCCATACCAGTCCTCCAGTTGCTGAGTTATGTAGTCGATGGAATCCTCGAACTCGTCCAACAAGTCATAACGGTTGAACCAGTCCTCGAGTTGGCTGATGAGTTTGTTAGCCTCATCACGGATGAAACGTTTAGTTACGGGCATCACGGACTCCTTAGAATGGCAAGTCATCATCTGCGTGGTCCTGCTCCGGAGTGATGCCTGGGCACAGGTGCTGGATCTCCTGGTCCATGCGCTCGATAGTTTCCTTCTGCTTAGCTATGATCTCGTCCTTCTCGCGGAGTGCGTGGATATACTCCTGCACCATGAGGTCCATGCGCCTCCTCATATCCTCGAGCGCGTCCTGCTTGTCCTGGCAGTGCCGCTGCAGGTCCGCGATGTGCTCCTGCGTGGTGCCGAGCGCCAGGAACACGAGGTCGATGGCGCACTTGGCCTGCCGGAGCGATGTCTCGGTGAGAGTGCGGAAGTGCTTGATAGCGAGGATCTTCTTGTCCTGGTCGATAGCTTCCAGGATCTGCGGGAAGAGGATCTGGCGCGCTTCGTCGTAGCTGAGCGGCTCCTGCTCTTCGGTGAAGAGGATCCTGCCGTGCTCATCAGTGATAGTCATACTCTTAGTAAGCGCCATCTTCTAACTCCCTTCGGAATGTGTTGAGTAATGTGGACAGGCCGAGGAACGCACCTATCACTGTTTCGACCTTATCGTCACCTATGTGCCTCTCGGTGAAGTCGATTAGCACACGCTTAGCCTCCGCGAGGGATTCGTCAATCTCGTTGAGTTCTTCCTCCGCTAGGTGCCTTTCGCGAGTTACCTCGTCCTCCTGCACATCGACGAGGAGTTGCGCTAATCCTCTGCGCTTCTCCTCGCCGAGTGATTCCAGGAAGGCGCGGACTTGGCTATGCCGTTTCCACTCTTCCAAGTTCATGTTAGAGGACCTTCCTCCGCATCCTGTGATACGTGAGGCAATCGTGGAGTTCCCGCCAGAGTTGGGCCAGGCGGTCTGATGAGGCCTCCATCTCCGCTATGCCTTTCCGCACACGAGCGATCTCATAAGCGGACCAACCCTCAGTGATCGCGGTTGACTGGAGAACCTGGTAGTCCTCCTTGATGCAGCACTGCAGATGTGTCCGCTGCATAGCGATAGCGTCCATCACGTCCCTCATGGTGCGGTTATTCATGAGGACTTCGATCTCCGTAGTCAGAACGTTGCCGCTACGGTAGCGGACCTTGGCGCGACTAGCTCTCCTGGCTGCCATTGTCTTTCTCCTTCTTCGGTATGAGTAGGTTTTCGAGGGCCACGAATGTGTCCTCGTCGAGTGCATTGATGCGCTCCATGATCTTAGCGGAACGGGCCTCACGTTTGCCCTTTTCCAACGAAAGTTCCACGTCCGCGACTGCTAGGCGAAGGATCTTGATAGCTTCGGTCCAGGGCTGTTTGGTCTTTATGGAACTGGTGCGCGTGAGCGAATCAAGGTGCTTCTCGATCTGAGTCAGGTTGTTAGTGATTGTCCTGACTCGCCGGTCAGCCGCTTCTGATCCAACTACTACGCCGCGCTTCTTCGATTTAGCTTGTGCGCGATAATTGTCACTGATGAGATCAGGCAATTCGTGCTGCTGTTTGAAGAAGTCCACGATCTCGCCTAGTTTGCCAACTGCCAGATCGTTTAACATGAACTCTATCGGCGCGTTACCGTGGCGAGTGGCATCGGCGTTAGTGATGTCGAGTTTCATGCTGCTAATGATCTTTCCGATAGTTCTCGTGTCCAGGTGGACGTTGTGAGTTTCTTTGATCACTGCCTGGATCACGTTGGAAGTAGCTACACGTTTGCCCTCGTCGTAGAGGGCCAACATGGCTAGCGCGACGGCCTTAGTCCGTGCGCGAACTTGTGGGTTCTCTGAGTTGTGCATGATCTTCTTTCTCGCTAGTAAATGCTAGGTGCGCGGCAGGAGTTGCTACGCACCTAGCGATGGGTGGTTAGTGAGTTTTGTCAGATTCTGACATTACTCTGTGGGCGCTTCTTTGACAAGGTGTTCCACGCGCTCCGCCATCTGCTCCCAATATGCGTCTAGGCCCATGAATAGGCCGATGCAAGTGTGCATGTTGTCCTCATCGGTGGCACCAGTGAAGATGAGATTGCTTAGGTCGATGAGTTCCGCATACAGAGTGTCCCGTTGGGCCTGCCATGCGTAGAGGCGTGTCTGGAGTTTCTCAGGATCCCTACGCCGGAGGAAGTCCAACAACCGCCGGGGACCGCTTAGTGCATCGTTCGTAGTGGGCCAATGGTCCTGATTCTCACCGCCCTTGGCCTCGTGCAGCGCACAATCGAGGGCCGATTCCAGGTCTTCGATATACTGCGCGGCATCAGCGATGTGCTTAGCCATTTCTTGCTCTTTTGTTAACTCGGTCATTGGATCTCTCCTGGTTAGCGATGCGAATGAGTTTACGGGTGCGCTCGGAGATGCTAGGTTGGAAACGCAAGGACATCTTGCGCTTCTCTTCTTTCACTTCCCGGCGCAACTCCATGCGGATCTGGCTATAACGGTGCTTGGAGAGATAGCCGCGTTCGTAGTTTCTCTCCAGGCGCGCTAGTCGGGCTAAGAGTGACCCGTAGCGACTACGCATTGCGGACCTCCTGTGGGTGAGCGATGGTTGGTAAGTTGAGAAACCACCAGTGTGAACGGATACGCTCGTACTGGTCACGAGCGATGGTCCTGAGCGCGATGCCACTAGCGATATTCTCGGCACACGCTCGGGCGATGGCTGCACGTTGGAGTGCCTGTTTGACACTCTTGGCGTTAGCGTTATAACAAGTCATCGTGATCTCCTTTCGAGAATAGTCACGGAGATCAGCCTAGTGCCAGTACTCCCGGCAACCAGGCTGATCTTTCTGCCTTACGGCGTCATCAGCGTGACGGTTAGTTACTTGGCGAGGCGTTTCTCCATATGCTTATGCACCCGAAGTGCAACGCGATAGTGCGGAAAACGTGCTTCGTAATACTCAGTCATGGTCATCACTCTCGGCGCAGGACCAATATCCCTGCGGGAATTGGCGGGTGTGCTAGTGCAACCGTTGCCAGTGCTATACCTGCTCATCTTCTTCTCCTTTCTCTACGAGTTCGGATTCCAGAACTTCAATAACCGGAGGTCTGCCGATGCTAAGTGGTTCCGGATCGTCAATGGGAACTGCACCCGCGCCTCTATCTTGCACTGGCACCCGCGTAGGATCTGTGGGCAACTCATCATCCAGTTGTGCGATGGCCACTGCCATTTCTGCTCGTATGCTAGCGGCAATCTCTGAGTGCACGCCGGTGACTTTCTCTATCGCTCCACCGAGAAGTCCGAACGTGCTAATCATGCTAGCGAGATCTTTCTGCTGTTTCTCCAACTCGTCCAAACGGCGTCCTAATTTCTCCAGTTGCCATTTGAAACTGTTCTTGCGAAGGAAGATGTGGAGGTTCTCCACGACTTCCGTCACAGGTTCCTGTTCGATAGCGTCGATGGAAACTGCCATCTCCAGGATCTGTTTGATGAGTTTGGCGTTCTGCTTATTCATGGAGGTTTCTTCTCCTAGCTACGTGTGTATGTGTTGCGCGATAAAGAGTAATGAATCGCGCCTGCGCGTGTGCGCGTGTTACTATATATGATTAAATATACACAAGCGATGGCCAGTTGTCAAGACCCTAATGGCCCCTAATGTGCTCCAGGGGCACATTAGTCGTGGTTTAGTGCGTGTTGAGGTGGCGATCACACAATCCAATGTAGGCGTAGGCGCGTAGGAACATGTGGACCCATGCCATCACCACATGCACACCACTATGAGTGGTTAGTTACTACTCCTTATTTTATATATTTTTTTTAAGTAGTAGGACTAAGACCTAACTGAACGTGAATGGGTGAATGGTGCGCGAGTCCGGGTGTGCCTACGCGCCTACACCTACAAAGACTCGTGTGTTGGCGGCCTGTTCGTGTGCCAGTTTCGTCAGAATCTGACATAACTATGCACCACGAGCGCACGTGGAGGCACAAACGTGGGAGGTGCGAGTACAACTGGGCGTTGTGCAGGCACAAGTTAGCACGTTCCAGCACTAGCTAACGCCATAACCATGCACTGCTAGGCACAAACGTGCAGGCACAACTGCGCGCTAGTCTGTTGTTAGCTAATGCCACCAAGGTGCAGGCACATACTATCGCTGGTCCGTTGTTAGCTAACACGCGGAAGTGCGAGCACATAGTTACGAGGCGCTAGTTATTAGTCATTAGCTACACCACACGGCACAAAAAATCCCGCTAGGATCTCTCCTAACGGGACTAGTTCGGCCTAGGTTGCGATCTTCACTAGTTCGGTTGTGCTAGTTACGCACTATTCTTCATCCTAGCCAACATTGCTTCCAATTTCGCT
>Ga0180438_10001121_pt1 | contig 48595 bp, 33 predicted proteins | sample SS_ome_12_FD_132455 | JGI IMG/M metagenome (GOLD analysis project Ga0180438, IMG submission 132455) | Hypersaline lake sediment archaeal communities from the Salton Sea, California, USA - SS_3_D_2 metaG | ecosystem: Environmental > Aquatic > Non-marine Saline and Alkaline > Hypersaline >...
GGGAGCTGATTCTCTGCGAATACTGAATGAGGGGAATTGGGTTTTTCTGGGTGCAGACCTAGTGTGCGGTGTAAGATTTGTGGTGAATAAAGGCACAGACTTCTCCCCGTGCAACAGATTTTGCTTAAAACCGCCTAAATACGGCTACTGATGCGACTGCTAAAACCGCCATCCTACAGGGGAAAAGCCAGGTGCCAATGCTGTCTTCTGTCGCCCTTTCAAGGCGGCGACACGGGTTCAAATCCCGTCAGGAGCGCTACCGCTATCCCCTGGAGATCCTGGTTTTCCTGTAAGCCTCTTCAATATGAGTTCGGGAATACCCAGAGAACTGTATAAACTTCCTTGATAATGCCGGCATCAGGGATTTTCATATTTTTTGGAAAATCTCGAATGCAGGCAAGGTTTCTGATTTGACATCTGTCTGCACTATCCTTATCTTTTTGATTATTCAATGAACAATTCAGGAAAACAAATTTCGACATAAAGGGAGGAAATTCATGAGAAATCGAACATTCTTCATTTCGGCGGGATTGATCTTCATTTTTCTCACCATGTTCTGCGCGCCGAGGGAGGAGATGCCCCGCATCATCCCCATGGAAGACTTCTTCAAAAACCCCGAAAAAGCCGCCTTCACCCTATCCCCCGACGGGGGGCACCTCGCATCCCTCCAGCCATGGGAATCCCGGCTGAATATCCACGTTCAGAAGGTCGGCGAGGAATCGGCCGTCCGGATTACGGATGCGACCGAGCGCGACATCACGAGCTACTTCTGGACCAGCGACGGACGAATCGCCTATGTGCAGGACAAGGGCGGGGACGAGAACTTCCGGCTTTATGCGGTGAACATCGACGGAACGGATTGGAAAGACCTCACTCCCTTCGAGAAAATTCGGGTCGGCCTCATCGACGATCTGGAGGATGATCCCGAACACGTCCTCATCCAGATGAACCGGCGGGATGCCCGCTTCATGGACGCGTACCGCGTCAATGTGGTCACCGGTGAGATGGAAATGATCGCCGAAAATCCGGGGAACATCGTCGGATGGCAAACCGATCATGACGGAAAGCTCCGCATCGCCACCACCTCGGACGGCGTCAACACCAGCCTGCTTTACCGGGAAAGCGAAAAAGACCCTTTCGAAACCCTGGCCACCATGAGCTTCAAGGAAACCCTGGCACCGCTCTTCTTCACCTTCGATAACCAGAACCTCTATGTGTCCTCCAATCTGGGCCGCGACAAGGCGGCGATCTACCAATACGACATCAAAAACAAGGAACTGACCACCCTTATCTATGAACATCCGGAAGTCGATGTGAATATCCTGCTCCGCTCCGACAAACGCAAGACCGTTACCGGTGTCGCCTACTTCACGGAAAAACGGGAATTTCACTTTTTCGATGACACCAGAAAAGAATATCAAGACGACCTGGAGAGCAAACTTCCGGGCTACGAAGTGACTTTGGCGAACATGAACCGCGAGGAGACCAGAGCGGTGGTGCGGGCCTACAGCGACCGGTCCCTCGGTGCCTACTACTTGTACGACCTCGAGACCTTCGATCTCACCAAGCTGGCTGAGATAAGCCCCTGGCTGAACGAAGACGAACTGGCGGAGATGAAGCCCATTTCCTACACTTCCCGCGACGGCCTGACCATCCACGGTTATCTCACGCTCCCGCGCGGTAAAAAGCCTGAGAACCTTCCGGTCGTGATCAATCCCCACGGAGGGCCCTGGGCCCGAGACTACTGGACCTATAATCCGGAGGTCCAATTCCTGGCCAACCGCGGCTATGCCGTGCTGCAGATGAACTTCCGCACCTCGACCGGATACGGCCGGAAATTCTGGGAGGCCGGCTTCAAACAGTGGGGGCTCAAGATCCAGGACGACATATCGGACGGTGTCGAGTGGCTCATCGATGAGGGGATCGCCGATCCGGAGCGGGTCGGCATCTACGGAGGTTCCTTCGGCGGATATGCCACCCTGGCCGGCCTGGCCTTCACTCCCGAACTCTATGCCTGCGGCGTGGACTATGTCGGAGTCGCCAACCTTTTCACCCTGATCAAGACCATCCCGCCGTACTGGGAGCCCCTGAGAGCGATGTTTTACGAGATGATGGGCGATCCCGAGAAGGACAAGGAGCTCTACGAGCGGATCTCCCCGTTGTTCCACGCCGACAATATCCGCGTGCCGGTGCTTGTAGCCCAGGGAGCGAACGATCCCCGCGTCAACAAGAACGAGTCGGACCAGATTGTCGAAGCCTTGAAAAAGAGAGGCATCGAGGTCGAATACATGGTCAAGGAAAACGAGGGCCACGGATTCCAGAACGAGGAAAACCGTTTCGATTTCTACCGGGCCATGGAGAGATTCCTCGGCAAACACCTGGGAGGAAGGGTCGAGCCGAAGTAATCGAGCCCATCTTCCAGTCCGGCTGTTCCGGTAATAAGTTCTCGCACTGCCTCAGTCCATGATGTGACGAAAATATCCGATCCTTACCAATCCAACCGTGGTGTGATAATATGAACGGCGTGAAAGCCTGGCATCAAGCGAATTGAAAGATGGGAGAAAGTGATGGAAGATAAGCCCAAAGTCGTGCTGGTCACGGGAGCGGCCTCAGGCATGGGGGCTGCCACCGCACGGGAGTTCGCCTCAGCCGGAGCCGCGGTCGTCATCGTGGACCGGAACCGTGAGGGGGCGGAAAAGGTCGCTGCGGAAATCGGTGCGTCGGATCCGATTATCGGCGATGTCGGCGAATCGGCTTTTTGTGATCAAGCGGTAACTCAAACCATCGAACGCTGCGGCCGCCTGGACGTTCTGGTCAACTGTGCCGGGATCATCGTCCGGGCCGATGCGGTAGGGACTTCGGATCATGATTGGCGTCGCATCATGGGATCCAATGTCGATGGGGTATTTTTCATGAGCCGGGCCGCGATTCCCCATATGAAAAAGCAGGGGAAGGGCGCCATCATCAATTTCGGCTCTATCTGGGGAAGTGTGGGCGCGGCCGGAGTTACGGCCTACTGCGCCACCAAAGGGGCCGTGCACCAGATCACACGGGCCATGGCCCTGGATTATGTCCGGGACGGCATCCGCATCAACGCGGTCTGCCCGGGAGAAGTCAACACACCCATGCTGGCCTCGGAGCGCCCCAAACCGCCGAGTCCGGAAGACCTACAGAAGCTGGCGGAAGAGACCATTCCCATGGCACGGCTGGCTGATCCGGTCGAAATCGCCCGAGTGGTGGTCTTTTTGGCATCGGATGCGGCCAGCTACATGACAGGATCCATGGTCACCGTGGACGCCGGGTATACAGCCCGATGAAGGAGAAAGGACTATGGAATACAGGATCTTAGGCCGGTCAGGAGTGAGGGTCTCCCCCCTCTGTTTAGGGACAGACAATTTCGCCAATCCTACGCCGGAGGAGGAATCCGTCCGCATGATCGAGCACGCGCTGGAAGCCGGGATCAATTTCATGGACACCAGCAACACCTATATGCGGGGGGAGAGCGAACGCATCATCGGCCGCGCCCTGAAGAATAACCGGCGCCGGCACGAAGTTGTCCTGGCGACCAAGGTCCACTATCCTATGGGCCCCGGGCCCAACGAGCGCGGCAACTCCCGGCTGCATATCCTAAAGGCCTGCGAGGATTCTTTGCAGCGGCTCCAAACCGACTATATCGATCTGTATCAAACCCACCGCCCCGATTTCGACGTCCCCCTGGAGGAAACGCTGAGCGCCATGACCGACCTGGTGCGCCAGGGCAAGGTCCGCTATATCGGCAGTTCCACCGCCCCGGCCTGGAAGGTGATGGAAGGGATCATGCTCAGCGAACTGAAGGGCTACAGCCGTTATATCTCCGAGCAGCCGCCCTACAACCTGCTGGATCGCCGCATCGAAAACGAACTGGTCCCTATCTGCCGGCAGTACAACCTGGGCATCATCCCCTGGTCGCCGCTCGCCATGGGTATGCTGGCCGGCCGGTATCTGGACGGCAAAGAGCATCCCAAAGAATCGCGCGCATCATTGCGGGGGGGCATCTATGCCGAGCGGGTGACCCCCAGGGCCGTGGCCGCAGGCAACCGATTCGTCGCGTTGGCTGCGAAGATCGGTCTGCCGCCCGCGCAGCTGGCGATCCTGTGGATCAAAGACCAGCCGGGTATTACGGCACCGATCATAGGCCCGCGCACGATCGAACAGCTGGAAGAGTTCATCCCCGTGATGGAGATGACACTTAAAGATGACGTGCGCAAGGCCTGCGACGCATTCGTACCTCCAGGAAGCGCCGTGGCGGATTTCCATAATTCCGCCCCCTGGATGAAGCAGAAGCTCTTCCCCGAGGGAGTTTCTGGAGTTTAGATAGCTGGGATTCGTTCGCTTAAATATCCTTCTCCGAATAAGAGGCCACCCAATCGGGTGGACGGGGCCGGGGATCGATGATTTTTGCTCCGCTGAGCCGCATCCGTTGTTTCCTTTCGTTGAGATCATTCCATGCGGCCCATACCGGCACATGGGGAATCTCCCAATCCGCCGTCACCAGCTCCTCCATTCTTCGGATGCGTTCGGCATATTGGGAATACCAGGCGAGATTGATCGATTCCAGCGGGTCGTTCTCGATATCGTAAAGCTCACAAATATCCTCTTCGGTGTGGATGTATTTGTAGCGCTTATCTCTCACCATCCGACAGGGATCCAGGCTGTGATAATATTCGGCAAAAACGTGATCCTGAACGTCTCCGCCCGCCCAGGTGGGGCTGATGTTTTTGCCCTCGATGAAAGCGGGAAGGGGAATATCCAGCAAGGTCAATACCGAGGGAAGCAGATCGATGTTGCTGATGAGGGCGTCCGAGGTCAAGCCTTTGGGGATGACACCGGGCAGGGAAAGGATAAGAGGGATCTTTACGGCATCCTCAAAGAATGTGTGTTTCTCGCATATGCCGTTTTTGTAGAGCATTTCCCCATGATCCGACATATAGACGATAAGGGTGTTTTCCAGCAGATGCTTATCTTTGAGTTTTTCTAAAATCCGGCCGATGCAGGAATCGATGTAGGATACAAATCCGAAATAGGCGGCGATCGATCGCCGGACCATCTCCTCGGGCAGATTCCACAACTCATAGTAATTCACCCGTTCGATCACCCGCCTCGGCTTATCTTTGAAGCAGACTTTGTAATTCGGCAGTTCGCCGATCCTGGCCGGATCATACCGGCTGTGGAACCGCTCCGGAGCGCACCAGGGCGGATGAGGGGCCCGGTAGCCAACATAGAGAAAGAAAGGAGTCTCCCCGCCCTGGCGGTCGAGGAAGGCAAGGCTGTCTTCGGTGATCACCGAATCCCAGAGCTTTTCTTCGCCGTAGGGAAACGGATCTCCTTCGACATTTCGATAGGTATGCTCCCACATCTCTGATATGGTATTGGCCATGCTGTATCGCCGCGCCACCTCTTTCCCGACCAGTTCACGATAGGCATCTCTTTCAGCTCCGAAGGTGGAAAAACCGAGTTCGGCATACGGATGGTCGGTGTCTGCGACGTGCTGATCGGCGTGGATGAACCCGGAACCATGGGTGGCATACCCCGCACTGCGTATTTCCTTTATGAGTGAGTAAATTCCCGGATTGATGTTCTTCCGGTATGTCTTTCCCGAGCGGTGTCGGCTGTTATTATGGGTTACGACACCATTGGTATGCGGATGGGTTCCTGTGAGCCAGGCGACTCTGGAGGGCGAACACAACGGCGAGGCACAGAAGGCGTTCGTATACCTGATCCCACGCTCGGCCAGGCTGTCGATATGGGGTGTTTGTACGATGTCGTGTCCATAACAACCCGAGACGGCTTGGCTGTGCTGATCCGACATGATAAAAACCACATTGAGGTTCGATTTGCGTGCCCGCATAGGGCGGCGGCGATTCCCGTCCGATCCGTGGATCCTTCGCACCAGCGTAGGCGCCGTCGAACCGGCCGCCGCCAACTTGAGAAAATCTCGGCGTTTCATCTTATCCCTTCCCATGGTCAAACCTCCTCTTGGTCTTGATGCAAAGCCGCTTGATGAATCAATCGAATCCCATTGGCCCGGGCCCGACGGCCATCTTCTCTACGGCTTGATCGATGTTCCATACGACCTCAGCATCGTACCAAAATAAAAGACAAAGGGAAAACTCGAGCCTTATGGATCCTGAAAAATCTTTGCCTTGATCCCAAAAAATACATATTATGAGACAAAGGAGGAGAGGACTTGAAAAAAGAAGGCGTTTCAAGAAGAGATTTCCTTGGCTTGGCAGGTATGGGATTGCTTTCCAGTCTGGTCCCGGCAAGAGCCGACGCGGCGATTGCCAAAGCCATCGAAGGATTACAGGGCCGCGTAAAAATTACGGGCGTAAAAACCGCGGTGGTCCAGTCGAACTATACCTGGAATTATGTCAAAATCCTTACCGATGCGGGAGAGTACGGAATCGGGGAGGCGTTCTGCAGCCCGGGAGTACCCGGGCTGGTCAAAAGGTATGAACGAACCCTGATTGGCCAGGATCCCTTGAATGTCGAAAGGATCTACCACCGGCTGATCGGCTCCTCTTTTTCCTGGCAGACCGGCGTATCCATAATCGCCATCAGCGGGATCGAGATCGCCCTCTGGGATCTGGCCGGCAAACTGCTTAAGATCCCCTGTTACCAGCTCCTCGGCGGCAAGTGTCGCGACCGCGTCCCGTTGTACTGCGATGGAGGGGCTCCCAGGGATGTGGCCGATCCATCGGCTTGGCGTGATTATGCCCTGGAGATGGCGGAGAATAAGTATGTCTTTTACAAGGTCGACGTCGATCCGGTCACCGGACGCCATGCCCTTCCCCGAGATCCGGTAAACCGGAGCATCAGCAATCAGGAACTCAAGCTCATGGCCGAGGTCCTGGCGGCGGTCCGCGGGGCCTTGGGGGAACGGGAGATGGCCGTCGACTGCCACGGACACTATGACACCAACGACGCCATACGCCTTGCGAACGCGATACAGGATCTCAAACTGTTCTTTCTCGAGGACCCCATCCCCGCGTTCAATGTCGAGGGCTACCAGCGCGTCACGGAAAGCACGGAAACCACCATCTGCACCGGAGAGAACCTTTTCGGGCGCGAGGGATTCAAGCCGTTTATCGTCAACCAGGCCTGTGATGCCTTACAGCCGGATGTTGTGAAAACCGGAGGGCTTTTGGAATCGAAAAAAATCTCCGACATGGCGGATCTCTGGAATATCCCGGTGGCGGTGCACAATCTCAGCAGCCCGGTGGGAACCCTGGCCAGCGCTCATGTCAGTGCCACCATGCGGAATTTCAGCGGGCTAGAATTCAAATTCGAACGCCCCGACTGGTGGGACGACGTGATCATCCACGATCAACCGCTGTACCGGAACGGTTATATCGAACTCTCGGACAAACCGGGGCTGGGTCTTGAAATGAATGACGAAGTGTGCCGGGCCCACCGTCATCCGGATTTTCCTTATTTCTAATGCCGGCTCAATAGACAGAGATACACCATAAACGCATCTCGTAAGGGAGACCTAAAAGTGTTTCCTCAGGGAATGAATCCACCTGGTTCCGAATAAGGAGGTGTCAGCATGTCAAAAATGAATCTCATCCGGTTCTTGCCGGCTCTAATACTAATCCTGGCGCTGGGCCCGGCTGCGGAAGGGGCCGCGAAAGCTTCTCACTCCTTCCTTCGCCGCCCGGATGTCAGCGGCGATCAAATCGTCTTCACATCGGAAGCCGATCTCTGGCTGGCCTCGATAACCACCGGATTATCCCGGCGTATCACCACGCATCCCGGCATGGAAGGCAATCCCCATTTCTCACCCGACGGCCGGATGCTGGCATTCGACGCGCAGTACGATGGGGGCACCGACGTGTATGTGATGCCGGTGGACGGGGGACCGCCCAAGCGGCTCACATGGGATCCGAGTGGAGCCCGCGTCGCCGGCTGGACCCCTGACGGCGCACACGTGCTGTTCCTCTCCAGGAGGTCGAACCCGGAAAACCGTTCCCGATTGTGGACGGTTCCGGTTGGGGGCGGGTTACCCACACTGATCCCCATCCCGCGTGCGGACCTGGGGGACATGGCCCCGGACGGCACCCGAGTAGCCTATGTCCCCATCTCGGCGGAACGTATGCACTGGAAGCAGTATCAGGGCGGACAGGCCGATGACATCTGGATCACAGATATCAGTCGACGGACCTTCAAGCGCCTTACCACAGACATAGGCATCGATACGACGCCGACCTGGGCGGGAGACGCCGTCTATTTTATCTCTGAACGCGACGGCCTGGCGAACCTGTACCGCCTGAGCCCGGAAGACGGATCGGTCACGGCGATCACGCGCTACTCCGACGCGGAGGCCCGCTATCCGTCATCGGACGGAAAGACCGTGATCTTTCAGCACGGAGACGGCCTCGCGCTGTACGATATCGCAAGCCGCACGGTGAAGGAGCTCGAGATCCATCTGAACAGCGACCGCATCCATGCCCGCCCCAAACGCATCCCAGTCTCTGAGTTCTTAAACTCCGTCGCCATAGGCCCCACCGGCAAGCGCGCAATCATCGAGGCGCGCGGCCAGATTGTGAGCATTCCCGTGGAAGAGGGGATATCCCGTATTCTCGCCCCGCTTTCCGGAAGCCGATCCCAGTATCCCTCCTGGTCCAGAGACGGCAAACAGGCGGCATTCATTTCGGACCGTACCGGAGAGGATCAAGTATGGATCACGCCTGCGGGCGGCACCGGCAATCCCAGGCAGCTGACCAGGGATCATACAGGACCCCTGGGTGAGATCGAATGGGCGCCGGACGGCAAGTATCTTGTCACAGCGGACCGCGAGATGCGCATCCTCCTCGTCGACACACAGACGGGCGCCACCACACTCGTAGACCAGAGCGACCGTGCAAGCTCTTACGGCTCCGTAAATTACTCCGCCGTTTTCTCCCTGGACAGCCGGTGGCTGGCCTTTCATCGTGAGGAGTCTAACAGGAACCGCGGAGTATATCTCTACCACATCGCCCAGAAGCGCAAAATCGCCGTCACTCCTCCCAATCTAAACGCCTTCGCGCCCTGCTGGGATCCCGAAGGAAAGTTTTTATTCTTCCTGGCGGACCGTCATTTCGATCCCTCGAACACCCGCCTCACCCGCTTCTTCACTTTTGGCGAGAGCACCAAAATTTCCTTTGTCACGCTCACGGCTGAAACCATGTCTCCCTTCCTTCCCATCAACGATGAGGAGGGCAAGGCTGGATCCGGTGATCCCGCCGGCGTGAAGATGAAGACAAAATCGGATTCCGAGAGGACCGAGGCTTCGTCTCAAGCGGCACCGCCAACCAATATAAGGATCGATCCGGAAGGCTTGGCGGATCGGGTCGGCGAACTCCCGGTTCCGGCCGATGACTACAGGCGATTAGCCGCGGTCGGCGGCCGCTTGCTGATGTTGGTACGCGGGGATTCCGGCTCGGGCAGGGCCGGTGCGGAGCGGAGGTCCAACGAGCTGCGGGCCTTCAATCTCAAGGAGCCCCGCAAGCGGGAGGTCGTCACCATCGCCGAGGGGATCGACGACTTCCAGGTTTCCGGAGATCGGACGAAGCTCCTGATCCGGAAAGGCCGCGATTACTTGGTGGTGGACGCGTCTGCGGCGAAAATTCCTCCCGCTTCGCCCAAGATCGATCTGGGCAGCGTGAGCATTGAGATCGATCCGGTGGAGGAATGGAAGCAGATCTTTCACGAGGCCTGGCGCATTGCGCGCGATTTCTTCTATGCCCCCAACATGCACGGCGTGGATTGGGACGCGGTGCGGCCGTTGTATGCCGCACGGTTGGAAAATGTAGCGGACAGGAGCGAATTGAACGAAGTCCTGGGTGACATGATCGCGGAACTCAACTGCGGTCATGCCTATGTGGGGGGAGGCGATCTGCCGAGCGGCGCCGACCGGTCCGCCATGGGTTATCTCGGAGCCGACTACCATCCGGATTCCGGGGGCGAGGCCTACCGCATCACCAAGCTGTTCCAAGGCGACGGCTTTGACCTCGAGAACCGGAGCCCGCTCCTGGCTCCCGGGCTCAACGTCAAGGAAGGCGATTACATCCTGGCCGTGAACGGGAAGGCGGTGCGCACAGATCAGGACATCCAGGCTCTACTCGTCGGCACAGCCGGCCGGGTGACCTCCCTCTCCATCAACTCGAAGCCCATAGAGGATGGGATTCGGCAGATCCTGGTGAAGCCTTTGGCAAGCGAGAGAAAGGCACGCTACTATGATTGGGTGGCGTCGAGGCGTGAATACGTGCGGAAGCACGGCGGCCCGAACCTGGGTTATATCCACCTGCCGAACATGTCGAATGACGGCATGATCGAATTCGCCAAGCACTATTACACCAACCTGGACAAGGACGGCATCATCTATGACGACCGGTATAACACCGGAGGCTATATCTCATCCATGCTGATCCTCCAAATGGCCCGAAAGCCCATCACCTGGTTCAAGCCCCGTTACGGTGTCTCATGGACCCGTCAGAGTTGGGGATTTCCCGGACACAGAGTCATGGTGGTGAACGAGAACAGCTCTTCCAACGGAGAGGAGTTCCCGGATATTTTCCGGCGCGAGAAGCTCGGCCCGGTGATCGGCGCCCGCACCTGGGGAGGCGAGGTGGGGAGCGGCGGCGGCTACCGCCTGATCGACGGCGGGCGCCTGAATATCCCCAACTATGCCAACTGGGCGGACGGGGAGTGGATCATCGAGGGGACCGGCGTCGAGCCGGACATCACGGTCGAGCAGGACCCGAACGCCGTTCTCGAGGGCCGGGATCCGCAGCTGGATCGAGCCATCGCCTATCTCAAGGAACGGATCGCTGCCGAGCCGGTTTTTCGCCCCACTCACCCGCCGTTTCCGGTGAAGGCCTGGCGCAAGTGAGGCAGGCCGGAAATCGGACTGATTAGATAGAAGATGTGGACCCTGGTCTACGGATCCATTTCATGCGATGGATTGAAAGGGGAAGATGAAAGAGTATTTGAGACTCGAAGTCAATATCGAAGATCCTGACTTGATCACCGTGATCGATGACCTTCCGTTGTGGTCGGCTCCATTCGGATTGAAGCTCCTGGATATCATCGAATTGAAGACAAACATCAAGGCCCTGGACCTGGGCTGTGGCTTGGGTTTCCCGCTCATCGAACTGGCCGAAAGATTGGGGAAAACCTGCCGGGTATATGGTATCGATCCGTGGGAGGGAGCCTTGGAAAGAGTACGATTGAAGCTGCGCGTGTACAACATAAAGAATGTTAGGGTCGCAAGAGGATGCGCCGAGCAAATGCCGTTCGAAAACGAAAGATTCGATTTAATCGTATCAAATAACGGGATCAATAACGTCCAAGACATGCCTCAGGCGCTGAGAGAATGTGCCCGGGTTTGCAAGCCGGGTGCGCAAATGACATTCACATTAAACACCGAAGAGACCATGCGGGAGTTCTATTCCGTGTTTCGAGCCGTGCTGGAAGAAGAGAGTCTGGAAGACGAGATTCTTGGGTTGACGAAACAGATTCATTCCAAGCGAAAGCCTCTTGACGAAATACAGAGACACTCAGAAGAGGCAGGCTTTTTTATCAAAAATATTTTTCACGACTCATTCCGCTTGCGATTCCTGGACGGGACGACGATGCTCAATCATTATCTCATAAAATACTGGTTCCTGACCGGATGGAAACAAATCCTCAAGCAAAATGACCTGGCCCGTGTGTTTGATAGAGTGGAATCCAGGCTGAATGAAGAAGCGGAAATAAAGGGCGAAATATCGCTGACCATTCCATTCGTCACATTTGACTGCCGAAGGAATTAGGCCCTATCCATGAAAAAGGGGAACGAATCATGATCAAAACAAAAACGGCTATGAACCGCAGGAATTTCATGACCAGGGGATTGGCGGGCATTACGGGTGCCCTAGCTTTCCCTCTTCAGGGCTCCCCAGGGACCGTCGGCCACAGGGCGCAAGAAGGGAGCAAGCGCAAGATGGTGTACCGGACCCTCGGGAAGACGGGGATAAAACTCCCCATCGTAAGCATGGGGACCATGGATGCCACCTCGGAAGCCCTGGTAAGGACCGCCCTGGATGCCGGGATCGCCCACATCGCAACGGCGCAATATTATCTCAACGGCCGTGTGGAAGAATTCGTGGGTAAAATAATCAAGAACTACCGCAGGGAGGATATCATTTTGGCCACGGGCGTCATCCCCCAGCCGATCGACTACAAATCGGGGATCTATTCGAAGGAAACCGACGTCGGAAAATTTGAAAAAGATTTCGAGGGAAGCCTGAAGAGGATGGATGTGGACTATGTGGATATCTTCTACCTCCCATTCGCCGCTAAAAAAGAATCCGTCCGTTTCGAGCCGCTGATGAAATCCATGGAAAAGTTCAAGAAGACCGGGAAGACCAGGTTCTTAGGGATTGCTTCGCACAGCTTCGTCCCGGAGGCGGTACGCGCCGCCGCCGACAGCGGTTTTTATGATGTGGCCATGCTCGCATACAACTTCCAGATCAAAGACATCGAAGAAAGAAAAGCGGCTGTAGCCTACGCGGCGGACAAGGGGATGGGGATAGTCGCCATGAAGACCATTACCGGAGAGTCGTGGATGACCGCCGATAAACAAGTTGCGGCCGGCAATCCCAAGGCGGCCCTCAAATGGGTCCTGCAAAACGAGAACATCCACACCGCCGTCCCGGGGATCACCACCTTCGATCAACTTGAAACCGACCTGTCGATCATGGAAGACCTCGCACTGACACCGGAAGAAAAAGAATACCTGGAGGGGGCGCGCATAAACCATAAGGAAAGCCTCTTCTGCCAGGGATGCGGGACTTGTCTGGAGCAATGCCCCTCAGCCCCGGATGTCCCGACCCTTATGCGCGCTTACATGTATGCGTACGGCTATCGCGACCTGGGCGCCGCCGTGAGAGGCGTTGAGTCTATCAAGGACGACCCGCTAGCCTGTGCCGATTGTCCCGCCTGTCTAGTGCGCTGTCCGATGGGCTTCGACATTAGAGCCAAGGCCCTGGACATCATACGGCTGCGAGACTTCCCGCGGGAATTTTTCACCTAGAACATACACTCCTCGGACGTTGTCCGGCCATCACCAAGCCCGATCCCTGCTGCCTCCCGAAAAACTCTTCGAACAGCGGCACCAGGCGGCCGATGAATTGATTGAGATCCCCTTTTAACTTCCCGCTGAAGCTGTCGGCGTTGACCTGCATGGTCACAGCGATTTTCCACTGGGGGAAATAGGACATCTGAGTCTGGTATCCGGGGAAAACACCTCCATGGCCGTAGATGAATCCAAAGGGACGCTTGAAGACCATGACACCCAGGCCGTAGCCCTGTTCGGCGGGCTCTCCGGTCCTAAAATCCATGGGCCGGAGCATCTCCTTCAACATGGCATCTGAAAAGACCTCGCCCTCATAGAGCATTTTAGCCCAACGGGCCATGTCCAGGCTGGTGGTGATAAGGCCGCCGCCGCACCACTCGAACTGCGGATTTACGGGATACACGCCCTTCACCGGCACTTTCCCCGGAAGTTTGAAGGGAGGGGCCCCGTCAGCGGTGTAGCCGGTCACCAGGCCCTCCAATCGGCGTCGGTTGGAAGGGCCGGTGCTTCTCAGGGATAAGGGCGCGAGAATCCTCTTCTCCAGTTCAGAGTAGTAGTCGTTCCGACAGATCCCTTCGATGATCATGCCCAGGACGATGTAATCCGTATCCGAATAAGACCAACCCTGGCCCGCAGGATGCACTTGAGGATCGTCGAATACGAATTCCAGCAGCTCTACCGGCTCCCAGACCTTATCCGGCACCTCCAGCAGTCGGTCGATGAAGGCCTCCTTGAACACATAACGGGGCAGGCCGCCGGTATGAGTCATGATCATCCGCACGGTGAGATCCTCATGGTTCGGCAGGCGCGAGAACCATGCTTCCCGACCCAGGAATTCGCTGACTTTGCTGTCCAAGCGGAGCTTCCCTTCCTGGACCAGCTGAAGGGCGACCGCCGCGACAAAGGTTTTACCCGCGCTGCCGGTGAACATTCGATCGGTCGGCTTCATAGGAATCCGCTCCTCAATATCGGCCCACCCGGCGGCCAGCGCGAGTTCCGTTCCGTCCGGCAGCACAATTCCGAGGGTCGCACCGGGAAAATGCCCCTCCTCATGCAGGGCGTCCAGCCGAGCCTGAACGTTTTGGGTAAACCTGTCCTGATCCACCCCAGAGGAAGCATGGCCGTAATCCCACCGGCAGACCAAGAGGAGCAGGATCCAGGCTGCAACGGCGCTTTTCTTCCAATGGGTCGGGAAATCCATACGCGGGAGACGTTTCATAAGCATGGTGCCTTCCTTTTAAGGATCAGTATATCGCCCGTAAACCAAAACAACAATCCGCATTATTCATGAATAACTGGGATCTCATTCTGAGGCGGGATGCAAACAGGATGGATTGAACCAACGGCAATGAGTATGATATGGTCACATAAGGATCGACTCCAGATAGATCGCATAACCGAGAAGGAGGACTGTCATGAGCAAGAAAAAACCTTCGCAAATAATCCTGATCGCAGCCTCTGTTTTGGGTTCACTGCTGATGTCGGCATGCTCCTCCGACAAACCTGCTGAGCCTGCCTCATCGGCCCGAACTCCAAAATACGCTCCCGAGTGGGAGTCGCTTTTCGGGCACACCCCGGCCCCGGAGTGGTTCCGTGACGCCAAATTCGGCATATACTTCCACTGGGGAGTCTATTCGGTCCCGGCGTTCGGGAGCGAGTGGTATCCCCGCAACATGCACCGCCAAGACAGCAACGTGTATGAGCACCATGCGAAAACCTATGGGGATCCCGCCGAGTTCGGCTACCATGATTTCATCCCCATGTTCAAGGCGGAGCTTTTCGATGCCGAGGAGTGGGCGGTGCTGTTCAAGCAGGCCGGGGCCAGATTCGCCGGGCCGGTGGCGGAGCACCATGACGGGTTCTCCATGTGGGCCAGCAAGGTTAATCCCTGGAACGCCCAGGACAAAGGGCCGCAGCGGGATATCACCGGTGAGATGGAGCAGGCCGTCCGCAGGCACGGCATGCGGTTTATCGCCACATTCCACCACGCCTTCAACAACCAGCATCCGATAGACAGATATCCGACCGGATATTATCCGCATGTGGAAGGATGGCCGACCGCTTCCGATGATCCGGAGCTCAGGCTGCTGTACGGGAATATGCCCCGAGACGAGTTTCTCCAAAGGTGGAAGAGGAAGCTCTTCGAGGTGGTTGACGGATATCGACCGGATATCATCTGGTTCGATTTCGTGCTCGGCGACATACCCGAGCAGACCCGCAGGGAATTTCTGGCCTATTATCTCAATCGCGCGGCCGAATGGGGAAAGGAAGTGGTGATCACGTTCAAGGGAGACGACCTCCCCAGCGGAGTCGGGGTGGAAGATTTCGAAAAGGGCCGGCTCGACCACCTCACCGACTACACCTGGTTGACCGACGATACCATCAGTTGGGGAAGCTGGTGTTACACCCAGGATCTGGAGATAAAGACCCCGGCGACCGTCATCCATACCCTGATCGACATCGTGAGCAAAAACGGCGTCCTGCTGCTCAATGTCTCCCCCATGGCGGACGGAACCATCCCGGAAAATCAAAAACACGTCCTCTTGGAGCTGGGAAAATGGCTGCAAACCAACGGAGAAGCCATATACGCCACCCGGCCCTGGAAAGCCTACGGCGAGGGCCCGACTCGTATGGAAAAGAGCGGCCATTTTGTGGGACGACTGGACTACACGTCCCAGGATATCCGATTCACCCAAAGCAAGGACGGGCGGGCGATTTATGTGATCGTCTTGGGCCGGCCAGAGGATGCGATTACGATCGGAACGATGAAAGTCAATCGGACGGACAGCGATGCCCGAATCGAGCTGTTGGGCAGCGCAGAGGCGGTGACATTCTCGGTCAATGGCGACCAAACCCTGACCGTCCAGCCCCCCGCCGCCGGCTCGGGCCAGTCGATCAGCCCTTATGCGCTGACCTTTAAGCTGATCGGTTTCGATTGCGATGTCCGCCCATAGCCCGACGCCCTGAAGGCTGCGATGGACTAAGGCAAGGTCACACGTGACAGGAGGTCATGATGAAGAAAATGATGCTTTTAGCTTTTGTGTTCCTTTTTTCCGCGTCGATAACGGCTCAGCAGAAGGCTGAATCCAACAGCTGGCCTCAGTTCAGGGGTCCGAACGGATCGGGATTAAGCGGCACCAGCGGCCTGCCCATGGAGTTCGGACCGGATAAAAACGTCGTCTGGAAGACGGCCGTGCCCACCGGCCATTCATCACCGGTCCTCACCGATGATTTCATCTTTCTAACCGCTTGTGATCAGGAGAAGCTTCTGACCTTTTGCCTCCATCGCAAGAACGGCGATATTCTCTGGCAGAGAGAGTCGCCCCGGCCCCGTAAAGAAAGGATAGATGACCGCAACAATCCGGCCTCGCCCTCTCCGGTAACCGACGGCCGGCAGGTCTATGTCTTTTTCCCTGATTTCGGCATGCTGGCCTACGATCTCAAAGGCAAAGAACTCTGGCGGCTCCCGTTGGGACCGTTCAATAACCTCTACGGCATGGGGGCATCCCCGATCCTGGCGGACAACCAGGTGATTCTGGTTTGCGATCAGAATACCGATTCCTTTATCCTGGCGGCGGACAAGCAGACCGGCAAGATCACATGGATAAAGGAACGCCCGGAAGCCAAAAGCGGGCATTCCACGCCGATCATTTATAAGCCGGAAGGGGGAGAGACACAAATCCTCGTACCCGGATCGTTTTTATTGATCGCCTATGCTGCGAAAACCGGCGAAAGGCTCTGGTGGGCCGGGGGTCTCTCCTTCGAGATGAAGTCCACGCCTGTGATGCATGATGGGATCCTGTATATCAACGGCTACGCAACCCCATTGAACCAGCCCGAAAACCAGGTCCAGATTCCGGATTTTAAGGGAGCGCTCAGCAAGTTCGACGCCGACGGAAACGGACTCATCACCAAGGAAGAGCTTCCTCAGGAACCCGTTTACAGCTGGTTCAGCTTCGTAGACCTCGGGCAAGACGGCAGCCTAGGAGCCGAAGACTGGAACTATTTCCATGCCGCCGTCGCCAGCCTTAACGGAATGCTGGCGATTCGATTGGGCGGGCGAGGTGATATGACGGAAAGCAGTCTGGTGTGGCACTACCGACGTTCCGTCCCCCAGCTTCCTTCCCCGCTGCTCTACAAAAACGTCCTCTACATGATCAATGACGGCGGCACCGTGACCACCTTCAAGCCCGATACCGGTGAGGTCATTCAGACCGGCCGCCTCAGAGGCGCAGGCACCCATTTCTTCGCCTCCCCGGTTGCCGCCGACGATAAGGTCTTCATCATTAGCCGCAGAGGGAAAGTGACCATCCTGAAACCGGACGGAAGTCTCGATGTGGCCGCCTCGTGCGACCTCAAGGAGGACTGCTATGCCACCCCCGCGATCGCAGACGGCAAGGTATACCTTCGAACGGTGAACACCCTGTACTGTTTCGGACGGGCCGACCGTCCCTGAGATCATGCGAAGATTGCTCTTTATGCGCGCGGCTGCAATCTATTTTTTTATGGCCTCGTCGTAGCCGTGAGAGCCGAGCCATTGGCTGAATCGGGCCGTGATCTGAGGCATTACAGTCTCCCCTGACGGAGGCCTCTCCATTCCATAGACTGAAAGCGGGAAATTCAGGGGCTCCTGGATCTTCCAGATCTTTTCGTGCTCCTGGGGCGGCAAAACCTGAGCCGGATCCCCGACCGCAACCCACCCGATGGGAACCGTTGTATGGGGCGCGAGCCGGGATTTGAGGTGGACGACGCCATGGATTCGGACCTCCGAACCTTCCTCCAGATGGGCGCCGTGGAAGATGGAGGCCCCGGTCGCGATAAACACCGAATCGTCGATCCGACAACCGACAACATGCGCATGGGGACCGATTAAAACATGGGAGCCGATGTGAGTGGAAAACTTGGGCGTACTCCTGATCACCGCGTTTTCCAGCACAATGGCGTGCGACCCGATCCTTATGCTTCCTCCCTCGGCGATGATTGCGGCGCCGAAAAGGATACGGGCATCTTTCCCGATCTCAACATCCCCGCAGACGGTGGCCGTGGGTGCGACATAGGCCGCAGGGTGAATACGCGGGCTTTTGCCAAGATGACGTAGAATCATGCTTGCCTCCTATCAGCCGGTCAGCCAGCATCCCGAGACATCAATGGGCCTTTCTCTCATAATACACACCGCCTATCGACTCTTTATTCCGGAATCGTCCGCGGTTCCATGACGATTGCCTGCTCCGGGCAGATCGTCACACAAAGTCCGCATCCATAACATGCCTTCGGGACGGTGACCATTATACCATCATCCATGGAACGAGCCTTGAATACGCAGCGCATGACGCAATCTCCGCAGTGAACGCACTTACTGAGATCCGTAAGCGCGATAAATTCGGACCGGGCGATCAGATCATTTCTCCCGTAAGTCCTTAGCAGCAACAAATCGTGGCAACAACAAGGACAGCAATTGCAGAGCGCGAATACCTTTTGCTCCGGATTGGAGAGGGTCAAATGCACCAGGCCGTGTTGGTCGGCTGTGCGCAGGGCCTCCTCGGCGTCCTCGATCGAGATGTATCGGGCCTTGCCCGCAGCCACATATTTGTCTGCGGCGGCGTCTATCATCAGACAAACCTCCACTGGATTCCGGCAGCGTCCGTAGTGACTGCGGCACAGGCACTTGGTCAGCGCAAAAGACTCGGCTTGGCGCAGGATCTCGATGGCCTGATCGGTTTGCAGCACCCGCTGCCGAGCGGAAAGGGACTCGCCGATGGGGATGACTTTTGAGGAGGTGGTTATCTTCCCCTCTCGCCGCCATCGATCGTAGCGAGCCAGCCTATCTTCGAGAAATCGATCTTTCTGCTTTCTTATATTGTTTTCCGCCATGGTGCGCCTCTTGCTCAAAGGCCTTTTTTATCCAGAAGCGCCCTCAGGTTCCGAGGCAGAATCTCGCGATACTCCATCATCCCCAACCGCTCCAGCTTCTCCCTTGTCTCACCAGGTAGCTCCGCCTGCGGGATCCCCTCTAAAAGAGACCTTGATTCCGCCTCCGAGAAGACGGCGGCATCTTCGATCCTTTTTTCCCACGCCTTATTCTCCGGACAGCTCGTCTGGCAGGATAAACAGCCGACCAGGCAGTGGTGCCACTCCGGAGCCAGCCAAGCAGGAAAATCATTCGGGCTTTCATTGTGATAAGTCATGCAGCGCTCGGCACGAAGGAGAAAGCGCTCTGGGGGGATGGCTTGAGCCGGACAACATCTCAGACAGGCCGTACAGCTTCGGCATCTATCCATCATGCGGGGTTCGGCCCGGGCGCCCTCGTGACAAGGCAAATCCGTATAAAATGCCGAGAGCCGGAAGAAACTTCCCATCCCTTCGATATAGGCAATGTTGTTTTTACCATACTTTGCCAAGCCGCTGTAGACCGCCAGGCTTTTCAAAGGTATTTCAGCCTTATAAAAACGATAACCCATAGGCTCAAGGCATTGCTCGAACAGCCGCCCGACCGCTTCATCGGTGGAGATCACGTAAGTGGGAGGGATGAGCACGGGAAAGGACCTGCGATCAAGCTGAAAAAAAATCCGGCTGATGGGTTGGGGGGTGGCCACGATGAACAAAGATTTCGCATCGGGGAGACACTCCGGGGGATCGAAACGAAATTCCGTGAGGTTGTCTCCATAAAAAGTCGTATCAAAGCATCCCTTTCGATGCAATCGCTCGATTCTCTTTTGGACCAAGGGGATACAGCCGATCGATACAAGCCGCGCTCGATGACCGAATGCTTCCAAGCTCTGCAGGAACTCCGGTACGATGCCCTTGATTTCCCGATTATGCATTCTCTTTTGGCCCATCATCAGTTTCTCCTATCAGGCCGCTCTGATCCATTGATGCTTCGGGCGCCTTTTTATGAGGATTGAGGCGACACCGATCACCATCAAAATCAGTGCAGTAAATATCCTGGGATTGAGGTCCTCTCCGGCGACAAGGCAGCCGAAAAAGACGGCTAACACCGGATTCACATACGAATGTGTGGATACCTTGGTTATGGACACCGTCCTCAGGAGCCAAAAATACGCTGTGAAGCCAATGATAGAACCGAATAGGATCAGATAAACCAGAGAAATCTGACTCCGCAATGAAATGGCGGCCAAATCCGGTGATTCTCCGCTTATATAGCTCAAGCCAAGGAGCCCGCCTCCGCCGCACAAGAGATTCATCCCAGCCGTCAACAAGGGACTTTTGGGAAAACCTGCCGTCTTCGCATATATCGATCCCAGCGCCCAAAACAAAGTGCCGCATAGAAGGACCGCGGCGCCTATCGGATTGACCGGGATCCCATTAAAAGCCGAGGAGGGTTCCACCAATACGAAGATACCGACCAAGCCGGTCACCAGCCCGAAAATGACACGGCCGGAGAAGTGGCCCGTGTTTCGGCCCAAAGATTGGATGGAGGCCACCCAAATCGGCGTCGTGGCGGAAATGAGGGCTGCGACACCGGAGGGGACGACCTGTTCGCCCCATGCCAAAGCTCCATGTCCGGCCGTAATGAGCAGCGAGCCGAAAAGGGCTGCGTTCAGCCATTGGACCGGCCGCGGCCGCTCCCCTGTTCGAAATCTGGCCCAGAGATAAAGCGCTCCGCCTGCCATGATCGATCGGCTGCCCATCATAAAAAAAGGAGGTATGCTCTCAATCGCAAACCGGATGGCCAGAAAGGTCGATCCCCAAATCACATAAATGGCTGCGAATGCCAAGAAGAGCTTTAATTTTAAGAGCAACTCACTTTGCGCCGTCCTGGAACGACCAGAAAGGACATTCCGATGAAAGCGAAGTGATTTTCGAAGGGAAAATGCCATTTATAACCATCTATTATTTATTTGATGGTTATATATTATATTTTTCTTTCTAACTTGTCAAGTCTTTTTTGATGGTTATTTTTTTGTAAATTTTTCCAAGTGAGAGTGAAAAATTAAAATTTCAGATCGGGAGGATCCCCAAAATCCCCGTGTCAATCGGGCCTCGTCAGGTATGTTTTCGCTGGTAGAACCGTTTGGCCTTGGCCCGGTTGCCGCATTCTCTCATGTCGCACCACCTTCGACTCTTGTTGCGGCTGGTATCCAGAAACAGCCAGCCGCAGCCGCTGTCGTCGGCGCACATTTTGATCCTGTCCAGATCTTCGGAAGTGAGCAGTTCCGCCGCCGAATGAACGACGACATCCAGCATCCAATCCAAGTCACCCCTGTTCCCTGTAACATCCCATTTAAAGCCACTGTTTCTCTGGACCAGCCGGGCACGATGCATGGTATTCGACAGCTGCCGGTTCAGTACGCCCAGGTCCTTCCGGGGAGCTTGAGTTCCGGACGCCAGAGCGGCGAACACCCGGAAGAGGGCCTCCCGCAGCCCAACGGCGCGAGCCAGCACTTTTTCGGCTTGGGTTTTTTGTTTTTTTGCGTCGCGGGCCAATTTATCGGCATCGGCTGCCGAAAGGATGCCGGCATCAAGACTCCAGGATACCAGGTCGGAGTAGGTTTTGAGTCTCTCCTCCGGATCGGGTCGGGCGTGCCAATCGGCCGTGTTGGCAAAATCCAAGCACAGCCTGCCGCCTATGAAGTGGGAATCTTCAGATGGCATAATCTCTCCTTGCAAGAAGTCTTCCATAACCATCTCTAATATAATAGATGGTTATAATGCTGTCAATTCGGGCCCGTTGGAGATAAAACATCGCGAATGCAACTTTTTCTTATCTTTGACGTTTAATCATATATGTATTTATGATAAATAGTATTTATGAGGCCTATCCCCCCCTATTCGTTGATCCAGGGAGGGCCTTGGGTCTTGCAGGATGCAGAAAGCATGTTTAACCTGGCCTGGGAAGATATCCCGGTCCTGAAATCCGAAAAGCAAAAATGAAAAAGTCTCCCGGACCACTCATTCGGCTCCTCCTGAATAGTCTCCGACATCTCTCCCGCTTCGAGGATACGTTCGCGATATCCTGCGATATGGAGGCCGCATATGCCGGTATCGCTGCGGAGCGCGGTCGTATCTCGGCCCTCCTTTGGCTTTTATGGAATTCGGGAATTACGGCTGCGTATTATCTGGCTCTCAACGCACGCTGGAGAATGGTTATGCTAAAAAATTATGTCAAAATCGCATTCAGAAATATCCGAAGACACACCGCCTTTTCATTCATCAACATTCTGGGATTGGCCGTCGGCATGACCGCCTGCCTCTGGATGCTGATGTTTGTGGTCAGTGAGATAAGCTTCGACGATTTTCACACCCGCAAAGACCGGATATCCCGTGTGACCTGTGAGTGGGGGGAAGAGGGGAACCGGACGCGGTTCGCCGCATCCATGCCGGGCATCGCTCCGGCTTTGAATCGAGAGCTACCGGAGGTCGAATTTGCCGCCCGCATTAAAAGCGCCTTTAATCCGCTTGTGTCGAGCGATCGAAAGCAGGGACTCAAAGAGCCCGATGCTTATTATTCCGATCCGGAAATCCTCTCGATCCTGACCTGGAATCTCCGGCATGGAAACAAAGAGACAGCACTGTCAGAGCCTTTTTCGGTGGTGATTTCAGAGGAAACCGCCATCAAATATTTCGGCCGCGATGACGCGGTCGGCGAAACCCTGATCATCAATGATGAACCCCACCAGATTACGGGAATCATGCGGGACCTTCCCCACAACACCCATCTCAACGCAAAGATTTTGATCTCCTATACGACGGTATCAGCTTTGGGAGAATACCCCGACACTCCCTGGAATGTCTGGGGCGATGATTACACGTATGTACTGGTCAGGGAAAACGCCTCACGCAGACTCTTGGGACAAAAACTGACAGGTCTGCTGGAAAAGAATTCACCGGCTTGGTTCGCCGGCCGCATGGTTCTTTCCCTTCAGCCCCTGTCGGATATCCACTGGGACATCCGATCCCGGGGAGACGTGGGTCCCAAGGGCAACCGCTTGTATGTGGGCCTGTTTCTTTCAGCATCGGTCCTTGTGCTCCTGATTGCCTGCTTCAACTTCATGAATCTGTCCTCTTCTCAATATATGGAAAGGATGAAAGAGGTGGGGATCAGGAAGGTGGTGGGAGCCAAAAGAGGGCAGCTGGTACAGCAATTCCTGGTAGAGTCGATCCTGATCTCAATGATCGCCGCGGCCGCGGGGATCTATCTGTTTATCCTGCTGTACAAGAGCCTCTACGCTGTCCTCAATCTGCAGGTGATTCTAGGTCTCGGGAATTTGGCCGTCATGACCGGAATCGTTCTCGTTCTGGTTATCGCGGTTGGGATTTTGGCCGGCAGTTACCCGGCCCTGTTTCTATCCGGACTGCCTTCGGTCGATACCATAAGAAGCGGGATCTGGAGAATCAAAGGCAAGTCACAGTTGCGCCGGGGCCTGGTCGTTTTGCAGTATGCCATTGCTATCATTCTCGTCCTGGGCACCATCGTCATCCACCAGCAGATAGATTTCATGAAAAATTCCGATCTGGGTTTCCAGAAAGAGGGAGTCGTTTTGGTCCAGCTTCCCTACGGAAACCAGGAACTCCAGCAGAAATATCCGTTATTACGGGATCAAATTGAAAGCCATCCCCAAGTGATCGGCGTTTCCGGGGTGTACACGGTCCCGGGCATCGACAGCCGTTTCAACATGAGCATCCGAAGACCGGGAGGTGAGAAAGACGATCACGTCTCCATGCAGGTTCTCCCCGGAGATTTCGGTTATGTGAAGACCATGGGATTGGAGCTTAAGGCGGGACGCGACTTCTCCAGAGATTTTTCCCTGGATGAAAAGGAGAGTATTCTGCTCAATGAAACGGCCGTCAATGCCCTGCACTTGGAGAACCCGGTCGGTTCCAAAATCATCGTGGCCGGCAACCGGGAGATGACCGTCATCGGGGTGGTCAAAGATTTTCATGTGAAATCACTCCATAGCAAGATCAACCCTATGCTGATCATCATCGAGCCCAAAATGTACGGGACCATGGCGATTCGAATCAATCCCGATGCCGGCCGTGACATTCTTTCCTTCCTCGAGAAAACATGGCGGGAGATTCTGCCTTTCGCCGAGTTCAACTCCCGCCTGATGGAAGACGCCTATGACAGCTTCTATCGGACCGAGGATAATACCGGCAGGCTGATCACCATATTCACCTGTCTGGCCCTGTTCGTCTCCGCCTTGGGGCTGTTCGGATTGACGGCTTTTATGACCTCCAAACGGGTCAAGGAGATCGGAGTCAGGAAAGTGCTGGGCGCCAGCGCCGGCGATATCATGTTCATGCTGTCCAGACAATTTTCCCTTTGGGTCATGCTCTCCAATATCATTGCCTGGCCGATCGCTTTTCTTCTCGTACGCGGTTGGCTCGACAACTTCGCCTACCGGATCGAACTGAATCCCTGGCCCTTTATCCTGAGCGGCGGGGCGGCATGGCTGGTGGCCGTACTCACGGTCAGTATCAAGACCGGCAAGGCGGCTTTGTCCGATCCCGTGCAGTCCCTGCGCTATGAGTAGCCGCTTCCCCCCTATCCCCTATCAAAACCCATATCAGATACCGCATCGCGCATCGCGGATTGACCCCATAAATTCAGTATGCTACATTAATCCGTCATGAGAAGAGGATAAAGAGAGGACGACGACATGAGTACAATCGAATGGGATGACAGCCTTTCCATCGGCGTCCGCCAGATCGACGAACAGCATAAGATGCTGATTCAAAAACTGAGTGATCTTTCCGATGCGTTCCGTTTCGGCCACGAGCAGGACAAAATATTGAAAACGCTCGACTTTATGATCGAATACACCGACTTCCACTTCACGGCGGAAGAAAAGACCATGGCCGAGCATGATTATCCCGGGTTGGAGTATCAAAAGAGCCGGCATGAGGAATTCAAAGTCACACTGAACCACATCCTGGAAGATTTCAAAGAGGAGGGCCCCACCCCGGCCCTCGCCACATCCATCAACGTCTTTCTCCACAACTGGCTGATCGATCACATCAAGGGCGTTGACTTGAAGCTGGGGGAATTCCTGTCCGGGAGCTGAGTAAAGGAATCCACCTTTCCCAACCGGAAGGAAGGCAGCGAGTTCAAAGCCAAAGGGGATGCGGATATGCAGGAGCGATGGTGATGCCCTCACCGGGAAATCCTATTCATGGTAGATTTTATATCCTACCCATTCTCTCTTCGATTATGCTGGCGGCGCTCGAATACAAGTTCCTCGGGCTCCCAGCCGCCGCGGCGCGAAAGGTTTTCCTGGTGCTGATCGTCTCCCTGCACGCCGTCTTCTTGGGAGTGGCGCGCCTTTAGTCTAAGGAGGCCGACCTTTTCTTCGGCCCAAAATTTCAAGGCCGGGGAGTGAAGTACGTCCGATAGACACCCTCGCCTTCCTCCTTCGACCAGGCCCGCAAGCCCTGTTTCCCGGCGCTTTCGATCAGGGGAGCGGGGAGAAAAGGCGTGACCAACTCATAGATATCGCCGGTCTTTAATGCGCGGCATTCGTTCAAGACCCGCTGCACCGGATGTTCCCCGGCCTCGAGCAAAGGCCTGGCATCCAGCGTGACGGTGATGCGGGAGGGAGTAAACCACTCCGGCTCTTCCGCGGCGATCACATCCTCATCGATATCCGCCGCGAACTCTTCTTCGATCCCCGCATCTCTGCGCAAACGATTGATCAAATCCTTGAGGGGGACCTTGCCAATCGCGGCCACCTGAGCGAGTGAGGCGATCCTGGCAATGGTTTTTCGCAGCACTGGATTACGCAGCTGCCTGAATTTGGGCGCCATCTCCATGAGGGTGTCCTCAAGCTGCGGAAAACGTTCCAAGAGCTCCCCGATCTTCGTCTCCGGGATTATCTGAAAATCCGGCTGTGTCTTTGCCATTTCAATCTTCCCTTTTTCCATATTGCAGGAGCCTCTGTTCCCCCTCCAGCCGGCGTTTTTCCGTCAGGTCCTGACTGACCTCCAGCGTGCCCAGGTATTCCCCCGCCTCGCCGCGCAACGCAAAATATTCGATGACGACGAACCGCTCATTCAGCGTAATCCAGAAGGCGGCATGATCCTCGCGCCCCGATTTGAAATCATCCAGGATTGTCTCTACGATGTGTACACTGGATGGAGGATGGCACTGCTGGACTTTGCGGCCCAAAATAGCCCGGCTGCGCGCGAAAATCCTTTCCCTGCCTTGGGTGAAGTAGCGCACGGTGTCGTCTTTATCCACGAAAGTCATGTCAAAGGGGATGGTGTTCAGAATCGCCGACAACTCATTCGGGTTGAAGCTTCCGCTGGGAAGCCGGATCCGGCCGGTATCATCGCCCTCTCGCGTTTCCGGACCCACGCCTTCCGGCCGCCAATCATCCTGGGGATCATAAAGGCAGAAGCCGTATTCGACGCTTTGGCGGGCGATCTCGTACCATTCCTCATCCTTCAGGGTATCCAGGCACATGGGAAAAAGGATCTCTTCCTCCTTGCCGATCATATCTTCGACCGCTTTGGCCGCCGGCTTGAGCACCAGCTCGATCACGGTTTTGGCCTCCCCGATGGAGATGCCTTCCGCGGCGGCCAGGGCCTCGAGTGCGCCCTTCAGGAGTTGACGGGTCTCGTCGTGTTTTCCCCACATCACGGCCGGCGGTCCGGTCACTCCATGCTTTTCCAGGAATGGAAACAGCAGATTTTCCTTGCGCAGGTAATGTTTATCCACATCCATCAAGGCGTTGAAGTGGCGGTGGATCTCGGCGAAAACGGAGTCCAACGGCTCCTCGGCTTCGGCCTTCTCTACGTCATCGAACAGTCGCCCCAAGGCCTGGATTTCTTTCCGCAGGGCAAGGTTTTCCTGCTGGAAGGTGTGGGCCGGATGGCCGGGCGGGGCGACCTTTGCTTGGCTGTGATCCAAAACGCCTTCCAGGGCGGCCGTATGGATGTCACACAGCTTGAGGACTTCTTCCTGGGGAAGGCCTTCGGATATCAATGCCTGCTCGACCTCAACCACGTCGTTGTACGGCACTTTTCCCAAGAGACGCGTAAGTTGTTTTCGGACCGCGTCGGGAGCCGTCCCTTCATGCAGCTGCAGGATCATGTGCTTCAGCAGTTCCTTCCGTTTCCGGGCATTGTTGATAAGCTCGCTCATATTTTCCTCCTGAAGGCTTATTCTGAAAAATCAGTCTATCAAAATTCAGATTGGCCGGCATTGACTTTGGTCAAATAATGGGAAGAAAAGACAAGAAATCGCCATTTGACACCTAACCAAGCGGATGTTATAAATGCTTGACATAATCGGATCGACCCAAGAAATAGAGGAGGAGACATGAAAAAGCTCAGCTTTAATAAGTTCCTCGTTTCGATCGCGACCGGAGCTCTGCTTCTTTCAACGTCCTGCCAAAAAGAGACCCGAGAAGCCGAGATGAGCGCCGGGCCGGAAGCTGCAGCCGAGATCACCCAGGAGGAGATAACGGCAGCGGTCCCTGAGCTCAACGACCTGCACGAAGTGATCTACCCGCTGTGGCACACGGCCTACCCGGAGAAAGACTTCGCCCTGATTAAAGAGCTTCTCCCGCAGGCGGAAGCTTTAGCCGCCAAGGTGGATGCGGCGACCCTTCCGGGAATTCTGCGTGATAAACAGGCGGACTGGGAAGCGGGGAAAGTGAATCTGCAAACCACCCTGCGGAGTCTGAAATCTGCGGTGGAGGCGGATAATCAGGAGGAGATGCTCAAGCAGACCGAAGCCTTTCACTCCGCCTTTGAACGGATGGTGCGCACCATACGTCCCATGGTGAAAGAACTGGAAGCCTTTCACCAGGAACTCTACAAGCTCTACCACTACTACACACCGGAATACGATTTGGAAAAGATTAGGGAAGCAGTTCCGCTCATGCAGGAAAAAATCATGGCCCTAAAAGAGGTGACGCTTCCCTCCCGTTTGGGCGACCGCCAGGAGGATTTCGACGCCGCCGTCGAGTCACTGGACGCCGCCTGCGGCGAGCTGGCTGAAATCGTGACCGAAGATGACCAGGAAAAGATCAAGGCCGCGGTGGAGAAGGTCCACACCGCCTATCAGAATACGGAAAAAATCTTCGATTAGAAATTAGATGCCCGACGTGAAACTCCGGGCTATCCAAGCTCTTTGATTTTCATGTTCCGGAAATAGATCGGGGCTCCGGCATGCTTACCCTGGAGCCCGATGTGGCCGTGGGTGGGAAGCTCGGAAAGGGGCTTGTTCAACCAGGCGGGGATCTCACTGCCGTCGGGATTGGTTTCAGCGGAGGTCCACAAGTTCAAATCCAGCTCAGAGACAAGTTCACCATTCAGCATCACTGTGATCTTTTCATCCACGCAGGTTATGGTGAAACGATTCCACTGGCCGGGTCTTTTTACCAGGCTTTTGGTGGGCGCCAGATGACCGAAAACGGCCCCGCAGTGCCAAGTTGCGGGGGCGCTGGACCATTTCTCGGAAAAGTCGTCGGCGATCTGGATCTCCACCGAGTTGGGAATCCAATTTTCCATGTCGGTGCAGTAGACGATGACTCCGCTGTTGGTGCCGGGCGCGGTTCTGAATTCCAGGTCGAGGATAAAATTGTCGTAATCCTTTTGGCTCCAAATCGCCTGGTCCTCGGTGGCGGTGAGAATCCCCCCCTCGAAACTCCATACGCCTTGGGGAAAAATCGCATCTTCCAGGTCCTCGGCAAACAGATCCGGCCAGGAAGTGACATCCGGATGGCTCTGGGGAGGGATGGCTGTATCCCGCCCGCAGCCGGAGGTCGACAGGAGAACAAAGCCCAAGGTTAAGATCATTAGATACATCCATCTCGATTCTATATTCATGCTCATCTCCTCTCTCGGGTGCCGGGATAGGCGGCCTTACGCAAATATTCCTTCCTCCACCCGTTAAAGCCTAAAAAAATTGTTGCTGTGTGTCAATCCGGATCTGGGCGCCATGGGTCAATCGAAGGCTCCCTGCCAAATTGCCTTGGTTCGTTAGGAGCTTTGAACCCGCTGCCTCCATTTTCTTTAAAAGTCATTTTGCAATTCGATATGGATGAGGTAGAATCAAGAGGAGGTTGTTCAGTCCGGAGTATTAATACATAATATGACATATATCGAAAAAGCGGCATAAATTTAACTGATAAAGAGGAAGTCTCATGTGGATCATTTTGGTGTGTCTTGCGGTTCTCTTGGCGTTATTGGTCTTTGAATTCCGAATTCATCGGCCGGATAGGATCGTTTTGTCGGAATCCCGAGGCCGGGTACGGCAGCGGACCTTTCGCTTTTATCCCCGCCATTTCAGCCTGGCCATACCGGCCACCGTACTGTCACTTTTTCCGGACATCGAGGCGGAAGCCAAGGGAAAGCTCAATGTGAGGATCCGACTGGCGGTTACGGTGGCGCCGTCAACGGCCCATCTATCCGAGTTGATCCGGGTAGGGGGATGGAATGAAGACACGGTCACCCGCGCCGCCGGCGAACTGGAACTCAAACTGCAGGCATCGGTGCGGGAATTCACGGAAAAATGCGAGATCGAGGATCTATCCTCCGAACGGCTGACGGCATCCCTGGAGGAGAAAATAACGACCTCTATTGCATCGTTGGGATTGGACCTGATCTCCATCCATGTCCAGGCCATCGATCCGACCGACGAGGAGATCGCGGAGGCGATGCGTCAAAGAGAGTCCGACCGAATCCATGAACAGACTGCCGTGGCCGGACACAAGGCTCGGGTGGCCGAAGCCCGCGCCAAGGTGGATTCCGATGAAAAAATCGCCGTCACCGAGCACAACCTGTCCATGAAAAAATTGGAGCTCAAACAGGTTGAGGAGCAGAGAGAAGCGGAGTTGGCCCATAAGCGGGTGGAGGAGGAGATCAAGCTGCGCCGCATGCAGTTGGAGCTGGACAAGGCGGAGATCGAACTGATCAAGAACAACCCGGAACTCGTGCTGCTGACCCCCCAGGCCGCCCGATTGGCGGAAGCCAGCCAGAGCCTCCGCAATGCAAAAACCGTTGTCTCCCTGTCCGCCAATGACCTTACCGAAGGTTCACCCATTGCAGGGCTTTTGCATTCCCTGCTGCAGAAGTTCGGGCAGGGGAATCCCCGGCCCGCCGTGAAAGACACAGGCAGTGCCAAGAGGTCGAGGCGTAAAACCTGAAGCCGGATATGCCGCCCGCCCAAAACTCCTTTCAGACGCTGTTCCTTCTGCGTCCGCTTAAAGAAGCCAAGGTATCCGAGATCTCCGAAAACACGGCGGCATCTGCTGTCCCTCCGGAAGAGCGAGTCAATTTTCACATCGGCCATCCGGTTCAGGATGGGCGTCTAAATCATGCTTATCAGAGTCTGGTCCTACGGTCCCAATTCGCCTTAGAAGAAAGCCCCGGAGACATGACCCGGCATCTGATCGAAGACGGCCTCTGGGATGAAAGCCGAGGAAGCGAGATCGAGCTCCTCTGCCGGGCGGCGGTCAACTCCGTGGCCTATATGCCTAGGGGGGGGTACCTCCACAGCGATCCCGGAGAATCGGCCGGGCTCATCTTAGACCGGTTGTTGCAGACCCGGAAAGAACCCCTGGAATATGATACCGGTCGGGAAACGGGCCGGAAGGAGATCACCTTTGTCTCCGGAGGCATCCATGAGAGCCTCCGGGTTTTTTTTCACAGCCTTGCGAAAAATCTCGTGCATCTTCCGGCCCACATCTTGATGTGGCATGTCGATCTTCCCGGAAAATCCGTCGACTTCCCCAACCTGACGTTCAAAAACCTGGACTTCCCGGAAGAACGGGCCTCCCTGGCTCTGGAGAGCGCACTGGATGAGAACCCGAACAATCCCACCTGTTTCGTATTGGGACGGATACCTTCGGAGACCATGCGCCGGCGTCTTCGATCCATCGGGCTGCAGCACCCGGTGCTCTTGGTAGAGTCGAACGATGCCCCCAATCATCTCTCCCTGGCCAGAGAAGCGGGACTCAAGAATTCTGTTATCCGGATGATGACACCCGCGGCCATCGACGCCGCTTTATCCGCCATACCGATAGTTTTTGCCGCCGGCAGCGATGAGTTCGTGCGCCGGATCGAAGCGGTGCATTTCGAACTTAAAGGGACTCCGGCCGCGGCGGAAATCGAACTATTGGCCTATGAGCTGGGGAATAGGCATCATCTTATTTCCCATGAACCGGGGAAGAATCCTTCCCCATCTCGGGACCTGGAAAAGACCGGCAGCCGTGTGCTGTCCCCCGATTACTCCACCATGATGAATCTGGGAGAAAGGGCCGCCGACAAGATCGAGAACCTGTTGGTATCCCGCATCGAAGCCGCAGAACGTCTGGCTTCGACCTTCAACCGACAGGTCGGCGATATCGGCCGGAAGCTCCGGCGGACATCCGGGCCGGCTTCGGTTCCTGCCGATCCCTTCGTAGGCAGGCTCCCCAGCGAGGTCGTGGGAGAATTTTTCTCCCACCTCGGTCACCCGAAGTGGCACCGAGAGCTCGAGCGGGCTTTTCTCAGCGTGTTTCTAACCCATCATCCGCAATATTCTCTCCCACACTGTCTGGTGGTCAGCGGCTCCGCCCGCACGGCGCTCAGCCTCTTGGGATTTCACTGCGGTATCCGCGAGGCGGTGGTGCCGGATCTGAGCTGGTCGTACGAACACTGTTTTCCAGCCGTGGACGCCGTACCGCTGGGAGAGGATCTCGAATTGGATGCCCGGGCTTTTGCTGAGGCGGTCGATCAAAAGATCCAAGCCGATCCTGCTTGGCGGGAACGCGGTGCAGTGGTCTTGAACAATCCCCACAATGCCAGCGGCCAGGTTTTCGATGAGGAGGAGGTGGCCCGGCTTCTCCATAGCATGCTGGAAAAGGATGTTTGGGTGATCGACGACCTTTCCTATCATAAGGTCGCGCCGGCCCCGGATCTCCGCGGGCCTGCCACCCTCAGGCAGATCGCCAATCGGATGGTCAAACTGGGAAGGCTGCGGGAAGCTCAGGCTGCCCGGGTAGTGAGCATCCACTCCCTTTCCAAAACCGATTGTTTCGCCGGCGCTCGTCTCGCGGTGGTGGAAATCAGAGATCCCGATCTCCACAAAAAATTCTCTGAATTGACCCGTTCGATTCAGCCCAATATCTTGGCTTTGCTGCTGGCCTACTTATTTTATCGCAGCTCTCCCGAGGCGGTGGCCATGTTCTGGGCCCTTCGCAATCAGGTATTCCATGAGCGGATGCAGGCCCTCGAATCCGCCCTGGCCGACCTGCCGCCGGACCGTAATCCTTTCCGGATCGAGCTCCGCCGCCCCCGCGGCAGCATGTATCCGCACCTCATGGTCCGGAATCTCCCGGCCGGAATCTCGCTCGACTGGCTCGCCACCGGCCTCTCCAAACGGGGCATAGGCTTGATCCCGTTGACGGCGTTCGCGCGGCTGGAAGAAGGCTTCGATCTGGCCCGGCAGACTTTCCGCTTGACACTGGGAGGCTCAGACGGCGCCGAACCGCTGGCGCGGAAGATGCGCCGAGTCCTCATCGATTTGAACCGGCTCATCGCCGAAGAGACCTCCCGGTACACCAGAAAGACCATGCCGGTCAAAGCGGCGCCGCATCCGGCTCAGGCATATTTTAGGGATGCTGACGAGCAGTGGGAAAAAGTGGTCCGGAGCGCCGGCTTCTCATTGCCGCTGCGTGAGATCGAAAAACAGGTGCGGTCGAATGTTCCTGAAAAAGAGATCTCGCATTTGATCGACCAATTCAGGGATGAATACGTGCCGATGCGGATGCGCGCATTCAAACAGCGCTTCATCGACCGCCTTCATCTCGCATCAATCATCGTTTCCGGTGTTTCCGGATCTGAAAAAGGATCAGGAAACGGAAAAGCCGAACTGGTGTCTATTTTGGAGCGGGAACTTTACAAACAGTCCTTAGAGGACAGACAAAGGATTTTTTGCAGCCGGCTGTTCGACCGGACCGTACATCCCACTCAAATGTACGGACTGCGGGTCGAGAGTTTGCTGGACGGTGTCATCGGCAACATCCTTCACCAAAGATCGGATCCCGCGCAATCCGGGAAAAGGCTGGGCCGGGAACTGCTGGCGGAATTCCTGGGTGAAAACGTCGCTGTGAGGTCGGTGGAAGAGGGCGACGAATTGGTCACCGACCTGCGGTCTCTGCAGGATTCCGAGGATTGGGCGTTCTGGAAGTGCGGGATATCCCTGCCGCTGTTTCTGTCTTTTTGGGGGGATTGGGACGGAAGTTCCCGCCCCTCCGGTCAAGGTCACCGCCTGGTTGCGGCCGCCCTGCTGGAGAATGTCGTCCGCTTATCCCGACTGCTGAACACAGTGATCCGGACGACCGGCTCTACGGATGTGGAGCAAAGCCTCCGGCAGGATATCCGCAAGCTGGAGAAAGACACACAGGCATTCTGGTCTCTTCTCAACAAGATCACGGCGTTGACCAATCAGCTGGAAAAGCGCTATCAACATGTGCTTCCGTTTGGCAAAACGCCGGGAAAATGGCGTCGGGCGGCCATCCGGGCCCATTTGGCTCGAGATCCTGTCACGTCTCTCTGGCAGCACAACGACCGTCTGGAAAAACGCATGCGCAAGTGGCGTATGAAGCGCCTCGATAGCTTGGAGTTCTATTTCGCCCTGAACAAGCGCCTTCGTAAGGCGCTGTTCCGGAATCTCGACCGCATAGCAGCGAACCTGCATAAAGCAGAGCTGGCATATGCCGCCGGATCTTACCGCAGCACCCTTAGGCGCTTCGCCCTGACGCCGCGCATCCATCAGAAAATGGTCACCTCCTCCGATCAATTCGCCATCGACACTACGGTGCACAACATGACCGAGATCAACAGCCTGTCCGGGAAATACGGCGATCCCGGCATGGTGTTGGCGCTCCAGGTCAGCTTCGCCACCGACCCGGAAGCCTTCATCCACCTGGAGCGCAAGCTCCGCTCCGCACGGGAAGAGATCCTGAGGAAAAACCCGAACGCCGATATCCCGCCGGTGTGGATCGTTCCCCTGTTTGAAGATATCGATACGGTCAGAAATATCGAGTCTTATCTGGACCGGGTGTGGGAGTATGCGGTTCAAAGCCGTAGGATGGATCGGCCGGCACAGGACCGCCTGTCGGAGATGATCTGTGAGCTGTTTGTCGCCGGATCGGACCTCAGCCAGCAGGTGGGTCAGCCGTCGGCAAGGCTGCTTTACCAGGAAGTCAGACACCGCATCGTCAGGTGGCTAGCCGGAAAATCCATGGTCGGAAGAATCCGGATCAAACTTGGCAGCGGGGAGCCGATGCAGCGCCAGGGCGGGTATTACGACCCGATCTCCGGGCACCCGGTTCTCGTTCAATCACGACACACGGATACCATCCTCAAGGAAAACATCAGCGCCTCGGTCAAACGGAGCGCCTTTTTCGCACGCAGCCCCCTGCGGGGGATCATGGCCGGAGGTGATTTCAGGACCTTTCAGAGCAACATTTTCGAGAGGCTGCGCGGTCTCCCGGTGGAAGAGCGCTCTCAGGTTTTGTTCCATGTCCATGCCGCCCAGCAATATTACGAAAAAGAACTGGTCCGAGCGGCTGAGCCCCTGGAAGAGACCCGTTTGAGCTTTCAGCAGAAGGGGCTCCAGGAATTGGAGCTGCTCACCCGCGGCGTGCAGGATGACTGCCTGGACGAATTCCTCACGCTGGCTTCCGGTCTATTCAGACAGATCCTTTACGGCCGCGAGGAAGATGTGCTGGGTATACACGTGATCTCTTATTTCATTTCCCGCAGCATCCCTCCGCTGCGGGACCGGCCGGTGGTTCGTCCCAGCCGGGAAGCTTCCGGTCGCGCCGGCCGCCAGGTGGTGGAACGCCTGGCTCAGATCCTCCCTCTTTCCCGTTCCGGCAGCATGCTGAGGGCCATCGGCCACAATCGGGCCCAGACCATGATCCTCGGCGTGAATCAGTTGAGCACCGGGCTCTTCCGGGCCATGAACGAATTCATCGGCGGGGACGGTCGGGCCGGAGAGCGCTTCTCGTTGATCTCCGGCCGGATCCTTCCCTGCCTCCCGGTCGCAGACATCCTGCATACCCTCCGCCTCTATCACGATCCCGCCCTCCCCCACCTGCGTCGCCTGGAGGAGGTGTTCCCGGCCGGAAATTCCGCCTTCTTGGCCCTGCGCGAAGATACCGACGCCCTTTACTCTTTTGTCGGACTGATGCAGAAAGAGCTGCTCAAGCGCCAGGGTTTGGACACCACGGAATTTTTCTCCGGAGACAAGATCATCGGTCGACTGCTTCCGGTGTTGAGGTCCGGAATCGCCGTCTTGGTCCAGCCCGATCTATTCAACACCGATTGGGAAAACCTCCGGCTCTTATGCGGGGATCGGTTTGATCCGGCTTGGAAAAGAGAAATGGAAGATCTGCTGAGGATCCCGCTCCAAATCCGGCATCTGCGTCGAAAAATTTGGAATCTGCTGTACGAACCGATCCGGCAGCAGGTCGAAATTTTCGTGGGGTTGGCACTGGCGGTCAACACGCTCTCTTCGGGACGAAAAAGCAAGGATTCCCCTTTAATTAGAGAGCCCGGCCAGATCATCCGCATGGGAACGCGGATCGCCGATCTCCTCCGGGGAGTGGGGGATGACTCCATGCGGCAGTTCCTGACCGCGGCCGTGGAGTACCTGGTCCAGGCCCCGCAGCAGATGGAGGGCGTCCCCATCGAAGTCCTGCGCGCCCTGCAGGATGTGGAGAAGATCGTCCGGATTGAAAAACAGGCGTTGACCCCCAAGGAGCAGCGATCCCTCCAGTTCTACACACTCCACATGGCGCGCATCTGCGGGGAAAACGGCTGAATCCTTCCCTTGGGAAGCCTATTTTTTCTCTTCCAGCCTGGATATCCTCTCCATAAGCTCCGCATTGGTCTTCTTAAGGCCCTCAACCGTCTTCTGCTGCTTTCGAATCACCTTGGTCAAAGCGGTGACGACATCCATCGGACTCATGCCTTCGCTTTCTATAGGAACACCAAGATCAGAGATATCCCCGATAATAGAGTCCGCTTCTTCATCTCCCCCGTCGCCCGCGACACCGGACTTGTCCGGCTCGAGGGCCGCTATTCTGAACTCGGAGTTGTCGGGAGGGACCACCGCCTTTTCCACCGGTTTCTCCAATTGGGGCACCCAATCATAAGGAAGGCGATACGCGCGGTATATGCAACTCGAGAAGACTTTTTCCTTCAGATTGAAAGGACTGATGTACTCCCATACGATTTCATGTTCAGGTGTGACCTCGATAAGCCTCCCATACATGCTCTCCATGATCAATGTGTTCCCGTTGGGAAGACGCTGGGCGCCGCTCTTATAGTGGCTGTAGAATTTGGCATCCTCCTCGAACGGTGAAAATCCCGCCGTGCGGGCCGTGTACTGCCAGATAATTTCCAGTGTGGTCGGATCGATCTCCAGAATCCGGGAATGATCTCTGAGCGCGTTCCATTCACCGGTAGGGGCACCTGGATTCGGAGCGCCGAATCCTGCGGCTCCGCCGTTGTCGAAGACGAGTATATTTCCCTCACCCGGCAGGCCCTTGGGTATCATGTGGGCATGATGGGGACCGATTATGCAGCCTAACTCCCGCAGGGCCGGTGTGGATGTGTACTCCGGCCCCACCTTCCATACCACCTTTCCGGTCTTCTTCGAGATAATGAAGAGCATGGTTCCGCGGTCGTCTGTGATGATGTTGTCGGGATGAAAGCGCTCGTCTCCCGCGTCGTACCACCTATTCGGACCGAGATAGGAAACCGTGTTCAGGAAGACACAGTGCTGGTTCCGACACCCGGCCATGATGGTTTTCTGGGCCTCCTCGCTGTGCCCGAATTCCTGGAAATGCTCGGCCGGCATCCACTCCCACACGATTTCTCCATCCCAGGTCACCTCGATGATGCGGGCCGCCCGCGGGAGGTAATCTCGGGTGACCTCAGGCCAGGTCCCGCTCTTCTGGCTTAGAATCAAAGTCCGTCCCCGGTCGATAAAAGGGGCCATGCCCGGAACATAATAGCCCACGGGAGATCCTTCACGCACGAAATCGTGGTTTTGTCGGGCGGACCACATCATTTCCTCGCCGACCTTGACCCGGTCGGCCCGGCCGAACTTCCAGACGATGTTCCCATCCCAGTCCTCCTGGATCACGTCATCTGAGCCGATGTGGTGGGTGTATTCTTCGGTGACCCGGCCGACGGTGCCGCCCATGATGTAGCCGCCGGGAAGCATCGTGACCGGAAAGCCCACGATGTGCTCCCAATTTCGGACCACGTTGCCATTCATGTCGATGAGGACGGCGCCGGGCTTGCCTTCCGACTGGAATATCGTATAGCCGCTCCAGCATTTTTCTGGTAAATAAATCGTGGTCCCGGTGGGGTATACGGTCGGGCCGCCCATTAAGGCTGCCGCCGCCAGGACCAATGCGAACAAGGATAAGAGGATGCGTACGTCTTTCATTTTTCTCGCTCCTTTGATTGCTTTCATTTCCTTAAAGCGGTGTCCTTTCATACAGGAATATTTAAAAATGGGGATTCCCTATTCGGCCTTATTACAAAACCCTCACAGTTGATCTTTATGCCCACCGTCTGACATCCAGGAACAAAAGTATCACACCCCAAACCAACGGATCAACAGCACAAAAAACAAAAAATATCCGCCGAGACCTCCCAACCATCAACTTAAGTCAGACTCCACCTTTGAATCAGAAAAATGCATAAATCGAGGCTCTCAGAAATATTCCGCAGCCAGCGATGCATGCGTGAGTGCCGACGAATCGTGACGGCGTGATTGATACTTCAATCCCCTAAGACTTCGGGCGTTTCATCACGGTAACCGTGAGTGACGAAGGATACTTGACCGAGTGATGCACGACGTTGTGCGCCTCTACGCCTTTCGCTTCGTCGTAGTTGTTTCCGCCCGTATTGAGGTTACGGTCATATTCGGGGAAGCTGCTGCTGCTCACTTCGACGCGAAGCCGGTGCCCGGCGTCGAAATAATTGCTCGTCGTCAGCGGCAGGAATACCACCTTATAGATTTGCCCCGGCTCCATCCACACCGGCGGTTTGTCGTATCCCTCCCGATAGCGCATGCGCTGGATGGACTCGTCCAGGGTGAAGGCGCGGCCGTCCGGATACACGTCGATCACCTTCACCGTGAAGTCGGTGTCCTTGACGTCCGACGACACGTAGAGTGTCGGGATCATCGTCCCGGTGACCTCGAGTCCCTCTTTGAATGGTTCGGATGTGTAGACGAGGACGTCGGGCCGCTCCTCGACCGCGCGCTGGTCGTAGGACCCGTCCGCTCCGACGTTGTTCGTCACGCGATAGCCGCCGTGTGTGGGAACCGGATCCATCGGGTTGTAGGTGAAGCGGTCCGGCCTGTCGACAGACGGAGGCTTGCGGGCGAGCGCGCCGTCGCCGTGAAGGGTATTAGCCTTGCCCGCACTGGTTAGAAAGAAGGTCATCGGCTGCACGCCCTCGGGGGGCCACGTGTCTGATCCCTGCCACTTGTTCAGCCCCATGGTGTAGTAGGTGACCTTGGGTAGGGCGTCGAGCACCGCGCTTGGCTCGCCCTTGAGAAAGCGGTCGAAGAAGCCGTACATGATCTCTTCGTAGCCGAGCCGCGCGTCGCCCATGTCCCGCTCGCCGACGATCGTGTGCTCCGTCGCGCGGGTGAACTGGCAGTGTCCGACCGGGGCAATGATCGCCCACTGTTGATCGGCGACTTCGCCCCTGGCGGTCTTCCGGACGAAGTTGTACGCCTCGAGGTTGGCGGCGATGGCGATGTCGTAATAGGACATGAACCACAGGCCCGGCACGTTGATGCGCATGTTGTCGTGGAAGAGCCCCCCCTCGTACCAACCCGGATCGTTCGGGGTGCGCCGGATCATGGCGTCGAAGACCTTCTTGGGTGCGCCCACCGAATTGAGCATGTCCTGCACGGGGAGATGCCAGAATACTTTGTCCCAGTCCAAACGCGGGAATCTCGCGGCCAGGTCCCACGCTTGCGAGAGCCGAACGAGGTCCTCCTGTGACGTGTCCGGCGGGAACATGGGCCGCTGCGGCTTCTCGTTGGTATAGAACCAGTTGATGTTGTACATCATGACAGCCCCGCCGCGATACCAGTTCCCCTGCTCATAGAAGGGACCGATGCGCCCCACGCCGCAGCCGAAGCCCTGCACGTTGAAGGCCGCGAATCCCGGGATGTCGCGGGCCACCACCCCCAGCTGCCACTCGGCCGTCGAAGAGCAGCCCGTCGTTCCGACCTTGCCGTTGGACCACGGCTGTTGAATCATCCATGCGACTTCGTCCTCGCCGTCCGTGAGCGGGGTGCCGAGGACGCCCCTCTCGCCTTCGGAGAAAAACTGGCCGCGCTCCTGCATGTTGACCCACGCGTACCCGCGCTTGATCGCCGTGAGCACCCTGGTCATGTCCCGCGGCACGCCGTTCGCAATGTCCCAGTAGTTGAAGTTGTATGGTGTGCGGACCCAAATCGCCGGATATTTCTTGGATGTATCCTTAGGGTAGTAGACGTCGGCCGCGATGCGCACACCATCGCGCATCGGGATCATCAGCTTGCGCTCGATGACGGCGAGCGACGCGAGCTCGTTCTCGACCTCCCAGCGTTCTGCCTTCTGGGCGTCAGTCAGCGGCGGCCGCCCTTGAGCCATGGCCGGACTGACGGCGGCGGCACCTAACACCGCGGTGAGAATCAATATGCAGGCGGTTCTGCCCCCCTTGATATTCCTTTTTAAAATACTCCTAGCGATTTCGATTAGACTTGATTTGTTCATGCCTTTGCCTCCCTTGTCGGTAATAATCAGCCGCTTCTCGGGGAAAGTCAACGCTTTCCCCACGGTCGATCATGGTGCGAGGACCTTTACCGCCCGCTGAAATACTCTCGAACGGAGTGAGATCCTATGAGGCGATGAGACCTCGATCACCTTAGGATCTTCAAGTGTCGATCTTTTTTTATTCCGTTCGAGTCAAATCGATCCGTTTTCTGCCCTCATCGACCGCCTTTAAGAACTTGATCAGCCCACTTAGGTATGTGTCCTGGTCATCATACATGCACATGTGACTTCCATTGGGACAGTGGAGGTAACTTCCGTTCTGCACCTGAGTCGACATCCACTGCATATGTTCCGGGTCCATAGTATCGTGCCGTGCCCCTATCACCAGGGTCGGAACGGCGATATTTTTCAGCTCCTCTTTCCTGTCCCAATTTTCGAGCCTGCCTGAAATCCCGAATTCACTGGGACCCTGCATGGTGACGTAGATGTCTTGGTTCATTCTGGCGAAGGCGCGGTTGACGGGATCGGGCCACTCCTCGAGCCGGCAGATGTGCTGCATGTAATAATTGGGAATCAACAGCTCCATATAGCGGGGATTTTGGAATTCGCCTTGAGCTTCCAGCCTCCTGATTTCCTCCAGTACAGCGGGGTCCATTCTTTTGGACAACACGTTTTCCGCATAGGCATCGTACTCGGGACAACTGGCCATCATGTTGGAGATGATGAGGCCTTTCAGAAATCCCTGGTGTTTAAGGGCGTATTCCGTGGCCAGGATTCCTCCCCAGGAGTGCCCCAAGAGATAGAAATTGTCCCGGTTCAATCCGAGCGCCTGCCGCACCTGCTCCACTTCTTCGACGAACCGGTCGATCGTCCAAAGGTCGCTGTCTTCCGGCTGATCGGAATATGCCGATCCCAGTTGATCATAATAGATGAACTCGATCCCCTCCGAAGGGAGGAAGCTCTCGAAACACTCGAAGTATTCGTGGGTCGCACCCGGTCCGCCGTGGAGCAGCAGGAGTCTTATCCGCGCGTTGTTTCCGAACCGTTTTGTCCACACTTTGAATTTTCCCTTCGGGGTCTCGATGGGGATCATTTTGATGCCGCCGGATTTAACGGCCCCCTCGTCCCAATCGAAATAGTCCATCGAAGAGGCGCCTTCACGCGGGGCGCACGAAATGTACAGCATCGCAAATACCATGAAAGGGACGGCATTGGCAATGATTTTCATCCGCTGACCTCCTTTAATATCAAAATCCAGGCATGGAAACAGCCTCGAATCTTGACCGATCTCCCGTACTATCCACCCGCTGAAATCCTGCTATAAGAATATCACCCGTATCTGACGAGGTCAATGAAGATATAATGCTCATTTCTCTTCATTCGTTGAATCGAGGAGCCCGGTATGGCATCATAGTCCCGCGGTCTGCGAAAGTCGGAATGCCGGCCGATCCACGGCCCCATGCCCCAGCGGCGCCGACGTGACACGAACGGAAGGATGAGTCATGATGACACTGCCGGCCCATAAGACCAAGATCGTCTGTACCATCGGCCCCGCCTCCGATACACACGAGATCCTTGCGCAAATGATCCAAGTGGGTATGAGCATCGCCCGCTTGAACTTTTCCCACGGCGATTTCGAAAGCCACCGGCGGGCCATCGCCAGCCTGCGCGAGGCAGAAAAAAAGACGGGGCGGCGGGTGACGATTATGGCCGACCTCCCCGGTCCTAAAATCAGGATCGGCTCCATCGAAAAGGAGCCGATCGAACTCAAGCCCGGAGCCGTCTTCCGGCTGACCACCGAAACCGCTGTCGGCGATTTGGACCGCGTCTCCGTGACCTTTTCTCGCCTGCCTAAAGTGGTCAAGCCCGGTGATGGGCTCTATCTCAATGACGGCCTCATCCGGCTCGAAGTCCTCGATATCGTCGGCAACGATGTGATCTGCAAGATCAAGGCCGGAGGCCTGCTGTATTCGCGCAAGGGGCTTAACCTGCCCGGGATCGATCTCGGCATTCCGGCTTTTACCGACTGGGACCGCACCTGTCTGACATTCGCCCTTGAACAGGGATTGGACGCGGTAAGCCAGTCCTTCGTGGAAAAAGGATCCGATGTCGCGGCTGTCCGCGAAGCGGCTGCATCCTTGGGAGGCTCGCCCTTTATCATCGCCAAGATCGAACGGGCCGGAGCTCTCGATCACCTGGATGAAATCCTCCGGGAGGCGGATGGGATCATGATCGCCCGCGGGGACCTGGGCGTTGAAATCCCCATCGAAGAGATGGCCGTGGTCCAGAAAGCACTCATGGACCGGCCCAACCGGCTCGGAAAACCGGTCATCACCGCCACCCAGATGCTGGAATCCATGACCCACAATCTCCGGCCCACCCGGGCGGAGGCCACGGACGTGGCCAATGCGGTTCTGGACGGAACCGACTGCGTCATGCTGTCCGGGGAGTCGGCGATCGGCCTCTATCCGGTGGAAGCCACGGCTATGCTGGCCCGGATCACGGCTGCTATCGAGCCCCATCACAAGTGCGACCGCGTCCTCGAAGCTGTGAACACCGGCCAAGAGCACGAAGCGACGAGTCCCACCGAATTGATCGCCCTGAGTGTTGAACGCGTCCTGAACTTCCGGACCCCGGCGGCGCTGATCGTCCCCACGCTGAGCGGGCGGACGGCCAGAAGCATCGCCCGTTTCCGGCTGCCCCACTGGATAACCGCGGTGAGCCCTTTGGAGAGCACCTGCCGCCTGCTCCAATTCTCTTATGGAGTCTATCCGGAGTGCGAGCCCGATTATCCTGACGACTGGAAGGCCTGGACGCGTCATTGGATGAAGACCTATGGAATCTCCGGTGGACTGGCGGTTTTGACCGAAGGCCCTTCCGATAAGAATCCCGCGGCCAACCACCGGTTGGAACTGCTTGAGCTCGGCGATTAAATATCACGAAGTCGAGCGTGCGCCGTCGCCAAGTCATCCAGCCGGGGGCTAAGAGGCGGGGAACTTGCGGAGGAGCCAGACTGCCATTCGGCCCTTGCCGCGGTGGGCCCAGACATGGTAGGGGATCAACGTTATGCCCGACGGAACTTCAGGCACGGCCGATCCTGTTATGTCATATTTCGGGGAATCATTACTGCTTCCCGCCTCGCTTTCCAGAACTACGATCCCGCCCAGGAGATCCGGCCGGAACATCGCCTTGAGGCCGGATGTGTCGGGTAAGACGAGGTCAACGGCACGGCCGTGGTTATCGATCCCTTCGGCACAGAATACAATCGGTCCCCGCTCCACCGCCGTCCGGCCGCGGTCGGCCGCCACCTCCGGCCGGGCGATCACCCGGCGCGCCGGCATGGGGAGTTCCAGCTCGATGGTATCGCCGGATGTCCAAATCCGGGTCAGGACGGCAAAATCCCGGTCTCTTTCCGCGTCAACCGGCTTTCCCTTAACCGAGAGCCGGACCGGCCCGCTCTCGGATCGCAAATATCGGTAGAGATCTCCCGGCAGCGGCCGCCCCTCGGCCCAGCCGGGAATCCTGAGCTTTAAGGTAAAGCGCTGTCTTCGTTCCGGAAGGAGGATGATTCTCACGTTACCTTCCCAAGGATATCCGGTCTCCATGACGATTCCCACATCTTGCCCCCGAACAGGTACCTCCGCCCGGCCGCCGATATAAAGACCGACATAGATCTCATCCGCTGTGGAGGCATACTGATAGCCCGGCAGAGACGGGAGGAAGCGGGCGATATTGGAGGGGCAGCATGCCACCCTGAACCAGGGGGACCGTTCGTGCTGACCATCGGATTGAAGCGGATTTCCGTAGAAAAAGGTATCTCCCCGCAGCGAAACTCCGCTCAGGATGCCGTTGTAGAGACCCCGCTCCACCACGTCCATGTACTTCCCTTCCCCCGTCATCAGGAACATCCGATGGTTCCACATGACATTGGCGACCGAGGCGCAGGTCTCGCAGTAGGCGGTATGGTTGGGAAGCTCGAAGGGCTCGCCGAATCCTTCATTCCCGGCCCGGGAACCGATCCCCCCCGTGATGTAAAGCTTGCTTCCGACGATGTTTTCCCAGATGCGGAGGACGGCTTTCATCATGGACGGATCGCCGGTGAGAGCCGCGACATCCGCCATGGCGGCATACATATAGGCGGCCCGTACCGCATGTCCCTCGGCCACGGTCTGCTCGGTCACGGGGAGGTGGTCCTGGCTGTAGGGCCCGTATAATCCTCCCTGGCCGTCGGGACCCCTTTTCCCGGGCCTTCCCCGCTGCTCCAGGAAGAATCTGGCCTGATCGAGGTACTTTGTCTCACCGGTGACCCGGTAAAGCCTGGACAGGCCGATCTCGATCTCCTGATGACCGGGGGGGTCGGTGCGTCTTCCCGGCCCGAACGTTTCGCACACCAGATCGGCCGCCCGCTGCGCGGTATCCAGGAAACTCCTCAATCCCGTGGCCTGAAAATGAGCCGCCGCCGCTTCGAACATATGCCCCATGCAGTAGAGCTCATGCATCCGGCCGACATCCGTCCAGCGTAGCTCGGGCCTACGTTCCGGAGCCGAATAGAAGGTGTAGAGATAGCCGTCATCCCACTGGGAACCGGCGACGATCCGGATCAAATCCTCCAGCTTTTCGCGAAGGGAGGCATCTTCGGCCGTCTGAAGGGTGTAGGCAGCGCCCTCCATGACCTTGTAGACATCCGAATCCCGGCTGTAACGCCAGTCATAAACCTGAAGATCATCAGACGGATCCGGAGTGAACCGGCTGACGTGTCCGGACTCCTCGATCCGGCGGAATGCGGCGTGAAGAGTCACGCGGCGGTGGGTTTCAAGACGGGGGAGCCAGAATCCGTCATTGAAGTCTACCTGGGGGAAAGGAACCGGCCTAATGGGATAATCCCGGGGGAGGACCCGCGACTCGCGGCCTGAATTTGAGGTGCATGCGGCCGTCGACCATGCCACCAGCAAAGAAAGGACCGCGGCCGATATTCTGGACATTCTGTTCGGGGCTGATGTTTTGAAGCCATACATGATACAGATTATAGCCTGCCACCCGCCTTTTTCAACACGTGATGGTGCGTCCCGATCAGAGACTTGGGGAGCGGGTGGGAAACCGGCCCGAGATCATTCGTGGCGCAGAGAGTCCACCGGGCTGGCATGGGCGGCCTTCAACGACTGCCGGCCCACGGCCAGGAGCGCCACCAGCAGGGTCAGAAGAGCGGTCACGACAAACACACCGGCATCGAGGTTCACCGGATAGGGAAAATTCTCCAGCCATTTGTGCATGGAATAAAAGGCGACGGGCCATGCCAAAACATTGGCGATCGCGATCAGGGTGACAAATTTCCGGACCAGGAGGACCACGATAGAACCCTCGGATGAGCCCATCACCTTTCGGATGCCTATCTCTTTGGTGCGGCGTTGGGCGGTAAAGGAGGCCAGCCCCAACAGGCCGAGGCATCCGATGGCGACCGCCAACCCGGCGAAAACTCGGTACAGGCCGCCGAGTCTCTGTTCCGACCGATGCTGGCCGTCGTAAAACGCATCCAGATAAAACGCATAATAGGGATGATTGGGGAAATATTCCTTCCACTTCTGTTCGACCGCCGCCGCGGTGCCGGCAGGATCATCCGTCTGCAGCCTGAGCGACAGCCGGCGCGCCCGGTTCTCGATGGGTCCCTCCGTGCCAACGTATTGGATAAATGTGGGATCGACCCGTGAGTACAAAGACCTCTGGTGAATGTCCCGAAACACCCCGATCACGATTTTCCGGACCGGATTGTCCCCCGCCGGGATTTCGATCATTTTTCCTACGGGATCATCCCATTCCAATTCACGAGCCGCGGTCTCGTTGATCATCACGGCATCTGCGGCATCGGTGGTGATCAGCCGGGAGAATCCTCGCCCCTCGACGACCTCGACCTCTAGTGTATCCAGGAAACCATGATCGACCAGGAAGTTGTCCATCAAAAACACCTGATCCCGGCCGAGTCCTTCGGGATAGACACCGGAGTTGAACAAATACATTTCACCGGGGACCATGGAAGAGGCGCCGGCCCCCTTCACTCCATCGATCTTGAGCAGCTCGTTTTTGAAAGATTCCAGGGCGATTCTCACCTCGTCGTTCTGCAGGGCGACCACATAAAGGTTCCTCTTTTCGAATCCGAGGTCCTTGTTCTGCATGTATTTCTGCTGCTTGAAGATGACCATCGCGCCGATGATCAAGACCGTGGTGACGGCGAACTGGAACACCACCAGGGCGGAACGAAGCAATCCCCCCCTTCCCCCTAGATGGAGATTGCCTTTCAAGGCGGCGACGGGCTGGAATGACGACAGAAATAGCGCCGGATAGCTGCCGGCCGCAAATCCCACCAAAAGAATGATGCCGACCAGGCCGGCGGCGAAGGCCGGCATCTGCAGGAAATCGAGGGTAATATCCCGGCCGGAGAGGGCCCGGAATTGCGGGAGCAATAGCCGAGACGCAAATACCGCCAGAAAGGAGGACAAAAAAGTAAAAATGAGGGATTCACCCAGGAATTGAGCCGTCAGCTCTCGTCTATTCGCTCCCAAGACTTTGCGCAAACCGACTTCCTTGCCGCGGCCGGCGGCACGGGCGGTGGCCAGGTTCATGAAGTTGATGCATGCCATGAGCAGTATCACGGCCGCGATCGCGGCGAGGGTAAAGATGATCCGGATGTCGCTGTTGGCTCCCAGTTCAGCCAGTAGATGGGAATGGAGATGGATGCTTCTCAAGGGCTGAAGAAAGGTCTCCAGTTCCGCCCCCATTTCCTTGAGCATCGGGCCGAGATATTAGGCATTGAATTCCTCGATTTTACGCTCGAATTGTTGAGGATCGGTGTTCGGCCGCAACAGAAGATAGGTCGGGAAGCTCCCCCCGCGCCAGGATCCGATGCGCGGATCGTATTTGATGAAAGTCGAGAACGAAGCCAGTACCGTGAAGGTGAAATGGGAATTGGGTGGAGGATCTTTGACCACCCCCGTCACCTGATAATCGAATTTATTGTCCCAGTTCACCACCTTTCCCATGGGATTTTCTTCGCCGAAATATTTTCGCGCGGTGCTTTCGGTGACGACCATGGTGAAGGGAGCCTCGAGGGCTGTATCCGGATCACCCGCTATCAGTTCGAATGAAAACACATTGAACACCGACTGATCGGCATAAAATACATTCTCCTGGAAGAAGTGCCGGTCCCGGTAATTGAAGGCCCTTTTTACTGTGGGGCTGAACCGCACCGCATCGATCACCTCGGGGAAGTCGCGGATCATGGTGGGGCCGACCGGTGCCGGCGACCTTGCGTACCGGGAGGTTTTTCCTGCAATGGTCCGTGTGGAGGCGATCCGATGGATGCGATCGGCGTTTTTATGGTATCCGTCGTAAGACAGCTCATATCCGATGTAAGCCAGGAGAAGCAGGCAGCACGTGACTCCCAGAGCCAGGCCGAACAGGTTGATCAGCGAGTAGGATTTCTGTTTGACTAAATTGCGGTATGCGATCTTGATGGTATGCTTGAGCATGCGTGTCCTCCCTGAGATTTCCGGCTCCCTGCCTCAGTTCCATACGTCCCCACCTTAAATGAGTTCACAGCAAATTTCAAACGAGAGAAGGAAAAAATGGGGACTGTCCCCATTTTTCCTCCATTTTCCTTTTGCTCTTGAGGAAACCTGCCGTATCCGCTATCGTATCTACATGAGGAGACGATCGTGCTGATCAGCTATATCAAGACCGCATTGCGGAATCTCAGAAAATATAAGGGCTACTCCTTTATCAACATCATCGGCCTGGCGGTCGGCATCGCCTGCTGCATCCTGATCCTGATGTGGGTACGGGACGAATTAAGCTTCGACGGATTTCATACCAAGGCCGACCGGCTCTTCCGCGTGGTCGAACAACAGATCTACAAGGGAGGAGAACTGTTTCCGGTGGCGGTGACTCCGGCACCGCTGGGCCCGGCGCTCAAGGAAGAGATCCCCGAGATCGCCGACACCTGCCGCTACACTACCGCCCCGCGCTTCCTGGTCCGGTACGGCGACCACCGGTTTTACGAGAGCGGGCTGGGCATGGCCGATCCGTCGTTTTTCACCATGTTCAGCTTCCGGCTGATCAAGGGCGAACCGGAAAACGTGTTTTCCGTGTTCAACTCGATCGTGATCACTGAGAGCATAGCGGAGAAATATTTCGGTGAGGAAGATCCGATCGGGAAAGTCATCCGTTTGGAGAACATGTTCGACCTGATCATATCCGGGATCTTGCAGGATGTTCCGGCCAACTCCCACCTGCAGTTCGATTTCGTGATGCCTTTCAAGCTGCTGGAATTCGGCGGCCAGAGGCTGGACCAATGGGGCAACAATTCCTACTTCACCTATGTGGAACTGACCGAAGCGGCCGAACCGGACGCCGCCGGGGAAAAGATCCGGCACTTCCTCACCAGGCACCTTCCCGAATCCACCACCACCCTTCACCTACAGCCGCTGACTCGGATCCACCTCCATTCCGACTATGTGGCCGATGTGGCCGGCCATGGCGATATCCGCTACATCTACATCTTCACCCTGGTCGCCCTTTTCGTTTTGGTCATCGCCGGCATCAATTTCGTGAACCTCGCCACCGCCCGTTCCGGCAACCGGGCCCGGGAAGTGGGCATGCGCAAGGTGACGGGGGCGCGCCGGGTGGACATCATCCGCCAGTTCCTGGGCGA
>Ga0180438_10001122_pt1 | contig 48385 bp, 42 predicted proteins | sample SS_ome_12_FD_132455 | JGI IMG/M metagenome (GOLD analysis project Ga0180438, IMG submission 132455) | Hypersaline lake sediment archaeal communities from the Salton Sea, California, USA - SS_3_D_2 metaG | ecosystem: Environmental > Aquatic > Non-marine Saline and Alkaline > Hypersaline >...
ACCGAGCCGGACCGGGCCCGACTTCATCGAGGTCGCCGACAAGTCGCTCCGGCCGGACGCGCTGGCCGGACGCATTGCCCTGGTCGTGCACGGCCGTGGTTTTGCCGGCTTCCGCCGGGTCCGGGGGAACACCGAAACCCGGATCACGCTGGCCGAGCCGTGGGCCGTGCAGCCGGACACGAACTCCTGGATTCTCGTCCGCCAGTTCTTCTACGAGAACATCATCCTCGACCAGTACGGCCGCGACACGCTGGGGGGCATCGAGTTCTACGGCGGCGGACTGTGCAACGTCGTGGAACGGTTCGTCGGACTGCGGACCGGCATGGGCGTGGAGCTCTTCGCCAGCTACACGGGCGACGAGAAGACCCGCACCGTGTTCGGCGCCACCTACCACACGCTGGTCCGGGGGTGCCGCTTCGACGACGGCATGGGCCCGCTGCTTTGGACCAACCGCCTGGCCGAGCGCGAGAATCCGGCCGTGCTCCTGGCCGGCCATCGCATTGTCGGTTGCGAGCTGAATCGCTCGGTGAGCCATTTCCGCAACCGTATCCTCCGCACGACGCCGCCCCGCGGGTGGTTGGCGCCGGACGACCCGCTGATCGCCGAATCGCCGAAGTCCTGCGCCTACACGGTCTTCAGCGGCTGCACGTTCCGCCCCCTTCCGGGAACCAAGCCGATCCGGCGCGGGCCGGGCGACGTCGGCACGGTCCTGTGGTGGTCCTCATTGGGCGAGCGTCTCCACGCCGGCCCCTCCGAGTGCATGGAAGGCGGCGCCGATGACGTGGTAACGTTTTTCGAATAGGCACCCGATCGCGCACTTCGCACCGAGGAGCTTCACCATGCGACAAGAGACACTAAGCGCGATCCTCGTCGCGTGCTTTGCGGCGCAGGCCGCCGGGGCGGCGGACGATCTGCCCGCGACGAGCGCGTATGATACGGGCTCCCCTCTCGCGGCGCGGCCGGAAGGTGCGGCTCTAGCCGGCGAGTCGGGCTGGAGCGCGCTGGCCGAGGGGGTTGTGGACCACCGCTTCCGCGGAGATGCTGTGCTGGCCAACGGCCGGTTGGCTCTGGTGCTGCGGCGCGGGGCGGCGGGGGCCGAGGTCTTCGCCCGAGGCCCGGGCGGCTGGGCCCACCGGGCGACGCTCGCCCCGGCCGACCGGGCCAGGCTCAAGGACGTCAAGCTGCTTAAGAGCACGATCGAGAGCGTCGCCGCCGAGGCCGCGTTCGTCTCGGGCCGGCAGACCCTCGGCTTGAGGTTCCAGCTCGACCCGGGCGAGCCGGTCGTGGAAACGGCTGCCGGCGCGGGCACGAAGGCCCTGCGCGTCGAGGCCCCCTGCCGGTTCGGCGTGCTTCCGGACTCCTTCGCGGACGACATCGTGATCGACGCCGCCGCGTTCTCCGACGAGCGGGCGCGAATCCCCAGCGAGCACTTCTTCCTGCACATGGCCGCCGGCGGCGAGGCCGTGGTGGCCGTGGTGTGGGACGTGCAAGACCAGGAGATCGGCGTTCAGCTTGACGCGCCGCAGGCCGAGCGGAAGATCGCGGCGTCCGAGATCTCGTTCGCGCCCAAGGGCCGCGTGTGGGTGGGCGTGCTGGAGGGCCCGAACGTCTGGCACGGCTCCGCGCTGGCCCCCTCGGACGCCGGCAAGGTCGTGCCGACCGGCTGGACTATGCCCTTTCCGGCGTGCTGGCGGGCCGACTTCACCGACGCCCAAGGCATGGCCGCCAGTTGGGAACTCATTCGGGAGCAGCCCGACGGCCGGTTCCACTTCATGAAACCCCGGTTGGACTTCAACGGCAGGACGGAGAAGACGTTTCCAGCGGACCGCCTTGGCTGGTCGACGGTCCTGGGCCGGTTCACCTACCCGTGCTGGGTGGACCGGGCGGGGCACGGCTTTTTCGAGCCGGCTGGCCGAGGCCTGCTGCAATACGCCGGACCGGTCCTCGTCTACCCGCTGGATCGCAGCCCGAAGACGCCCCTGGAGTGCCTCACGTTCACGGACCTGGTGCGCATGAGCCTGGGCGTAGGGCCGTGCCGGTACATCCTCGACCTCGAGGGGCAGGAGTCGACCAACAAGGGGATTTACACCTGCGGGGCCCGGAATATCCTCGACGGCATCTATCGCCGGGGCGAGCAGAAAGAGAAGCGGCAGGAGATCGAGCAGACGCTGCGCGACGTGGTCGTCTTCGTGAAGGCCATCCGCGCCCGCATCGAGGCCTACCGCGCGTTCGGCCGCGAGCTGCGAAGCTACCTCGCCGAGCAGAAGGAGGACCGCCCGGTGTTTGCCCCCTTCCTGGACGAGATGGATCGGCTGGCAGCCCAGATCGAGGTGCATTTCGGCCGGCGGCAGGCGGCCATCAAGACGCCCGAGCACGTGGCCGATCTCACCGATCGGTTTCGTCGCGACCTGCTCGACGACGGGGGGCCGGACACCTACGAGAAGTGCCGGGCGATCACCAGCCAGATCGTCCGCGTCGGCGACAACCAGGACGAGCTCGTCGCGGAATGCCGCCGGGTGGTAAAGATCCTGCGTCAGCAGGCGGGGCTGGCCGTGGCGAAGAATCCCGAAACCGCCCCGGTCGCCCGCGAGATCCGCAGCCGCGCGCAAAAAGTCCTGCGGCGCCAACTGGGACACGAGGGATCGTTGTATCGGTAGCTCTCGGCCACTGACCACTTGGAGTACTACACGCTCTAGAGGCTTAACAGCACCCTTCGATTGGTTTACACTCGGAACAAGGTCTTCTCGCCTTCCCCACTTACCCCGATGAGGAGCCGGACATCATGGCGACGCGATTTGCAGGTTGTCTGACCATCTTTGCTGCGCTGGCGTGCGGTGTCTCGGCACGCGGAGCCGAGGAGCGGGTCGCGCGGCTTGACGAGTTGGATCTATCGAAGATGACCAGCGGCTGGGGCGAGCCGCGCAAGGGCCAAGCAGTCACCGAGAAGCCGCTGAGGATCGCCGGCCAGGCGTACGACCGGGGCGTGGGCACGCACGCCGATTCAGTGCTGTTCGTGCAGCTCGACGGCCGGGCAATTCGCTTCCGGGCCCTGGTGGGCGTCGATGACGCGACCGACGGCAAGGGCAGCGTCCGGTTCCGTGTCTATGCCGACGGCGAGAAGCGTTTCGACAGCGGCGTGCTCAAGGGGGGTGACAAGCCCAAGCCGATCGACCTCGACCTGGCTGGTGTTACGCAACTCCTGCTGCACGCCGGGTCGGCCGGCGACAACGTCCACTTCGACCACGCCGACTGGGTGAATGCCGAGCTTGTGTTCGCCGGCGAGCCGCCCCGGGCAGCCGATCCGCCCGTCGCGGCGCACGAAGAGAAGGTCCTGCTGACGCCGAAGCCGGGCCCGGCGCCGAGAATCAACGGCCCCCGGCTCTTCGGCGCTCGGCCCGGCCGGCCGCTGATCTACCGCATTCCGTGCACGGGCAAGCGGCCGATGCAGTTCGCCGTCGACAACCTGCCCGACGGACTCGAGGTCGATCCGCATACCGGCATCATCACCGGCCGCGTGCCGCAGGATCGCGGCGAGTACGTGGTTACTCTCCGCGCGGAAAACGGCGAAGGGGCCGCCGAAAAGCGGTTCACGATCGTCGTCGGCGACACTCTGGCCCTGACGCCGCCCATGGGATGGAACCACTGGTATACCTGGTACCACCGCATTACGGCCGAGAAGATGCGGCAGGCCGCCGACCAGATGGTCGATTCCGGCATGGCCGACGTGGGCTACATGTACGTCAACATCGACGACTGCTGGATGAAGATGCCGCCCGAGGGTTACCGGATTCGGGGCGGTCGCCTGGTGGGCCTCGACGTCAAGGCGGTAGTCGGCGAGACGCGCGACGGCGAAGGGCGGGTCCTCTCGAACGGACTCTTCCCGGACATGAAGGGTCTGGCCGAGTACATCCACTCCCGCGGGCTGCGCGCGGGAATCTACACGTCACCCGGCCCGCGGACTTGCCAGCAGTACGAAGGCTCGTACCAGCACGAAGCCCAGGACGCCCGGCAATACGCCGAGTGGGGATTCGATTTCCTCAAGTACGACTGGTGCACGTACGGCAAAGTCGCCACCGGTGAAGGGCTCGAGCGGCTGCAACGCCCGTACAAGAAGATGTCGGCAATCCTCGAGACGCTGGATCGCGACGTGGTGTTGAATCTGTGTCAGTACGGCATGGGAGACGTCTGGCAATGGGGCGCCGCCGTGGGCGGCAACTGCTGGCGGACCACCGGCGACTTGGGCCTGAAAGAGGGCGACCGCCTGCCCGGGTTCTACCACATCGGCTTCTCCAACATGGAACATTGGCGACACGCCCGGCCCGGCGCGTGGAACGATCCGGATTACATCCTGATCGGGTGGGTCGGGGTGCCGCCTTCCCGGGGCGTCCAATTGCCGAAGCCCACCACCCTCAGCGCGAACGAGCAGTACAGCTACATGAGCATGTGGTGCCTGATGGCCGCCCCGCTGTTCTTTTCGGGCGACATGGCCCGCCTCGACGAATTCACCCTCAACGTGTTGTGCAACCCCGAGGTTATTGACGTCGACCAGGACCCGCTCGGAAAGCAAGGCAAGCCGGTCGTACACACCGAGGAAACCCTGATCCTGGCCAAACCCCTGGAAGACGGCTCGATGGCCGTGGGCCTGTTCAACCTGTTCGAGCTGCCGCGCGAAGTGGCGGTGAGCTTTGAACAGTTGGATCTCGAAGGTCCGGCGCGCGTGCGGGACCTGTGGCGGCAGAAAGACCTTGGCGACTTCGATCGCCGGTTTACGGCCACGGTCGGCCGTCACGGGGTGCTGCTGATCCGCTTGTGGCCGCGAAACCGTCAAGCGGCGGCCGAGACCGAACCGCACAGCGCAAGACGACGGTAATAGAACATGTCTGGAACACAATGCTGCCGTGCCGTTGGTCGGTCTTGGGCACTCCTCCGGCCCGGAACGCCTGCCCTGCATTCCGAGTCCGGGAGCAGCGTGCCGTGGTGAACCTCTACCAGAAATCCTCTCCCTTCTGCGGAGGGGGGGATACACGCTCCATGGAGGCCGGGTATGATACTTGTTGACATGGTTCTTCGATCGTAGTCGGCAGCCGAGTCGGGTGTAACGCTCCCGACTGTAAAGGAGCAGACTCATCGTGCGACGAATCAGCAAGTGCGGATCTCTCCTGGCGATCCTGGTGCTCACTCCGGTTGGCGCGATGGGCCAGGGCCCGGTTGCCGAACGGACCCTCGATAGGTTCAAGGCCGCTACGGTCTACATCCGCGTGAGCCAGTGGACGGGGTTGAGCATGGGCTCGGGGTTCGTGATGGAGAAGAGCGGTACGGGCGGTTTGATCGTGACCAACGCCCAGTGGTCGAGCCGTCGGGGCGTGCGGCCCCGTCGATCGAGTGCGTATTCCACAGTGGGACGGAGCGGGAATACGCCAAGCCGGCCAAAGTCGTGGCATTCGACGCCACCCACGATCTGGCGGTCCTCGAGGTCCGCGATGAGAACCTCCTGCCGCCGCTGGATCTCCAGAGCAAGCTCAAGGTGCGAGAGACCTTGCCGGTTTACATCGTGGGCTTCCCGTTCGGCGAGATGCTGGCCACCAGTGAGCGCTGCCCGGCCGCCACCGTATCGCTGGGCCGCGTCTCGAGCGTGCGCCGCGACGATAACGGCGACGTGGTGCGTGTCCAAATCGACGGCGGCCTCAACCCGGGCAACTCGGGCGGCCCCGTGCTGGATAGCAGTGGCGCGCTGATCGGCATTGCCGTGGCAAAGGTCCGCGGCACGCAGATCGGCTTCGCCATTCCGAACGCGCACCTCGTCGGAATGCTGCGCGGGCACATCGGCGCGCTCGACATCACGCCGCAGGGCGTCTCCGGCAACTCCGTCCGGTTTCAGGCGACCGTTCCGCTGATCGACCCCAAGAACCGCATCCGCACGGTGAGCGTCGAGACGGTCCTGAAGAGCCGGGTTCGCTCTCAGGCTCGCCCGGCTGCCGACGGCACCTATGGCCCTGCGGCGCCGGGCATGAAGTCGTTGCCATTGAAGATCGAGGCGGGGGCTGCCGGGGGGATCCTGTGCCTGGAGGCCGAGGACGGGCGCCCGACCGCCTATCTTGTCCAAGTCAAGTACTCCCGCGCCGACGGCCAGCGTCTTCCCGTCCGGGCTGAAGGCCACCGCGGCCAGCGGCAGCGGCATCCCACGGCTCACTTCGCATTGCAGGGTCGCCGCGTCGACCGGCGGGGGGACGAAGCCGACCTCGGTCGACGGGACGGGCAGGACGGGGATCGTCAGTACGTCCTGCGCCGCCGGATCAGCCGCCGCGGCCGGAAGTCCCAAAGCGGCAATCAGCGCGGCCACAAGCGCAGCCATCGGCCGACAAGTCCTGGTTTTCTCGTTCATGGTTGCGACGTCCTCGGTCTACATGATCTCCGTCAACAGCCCGCCGGCGGCGAGGTCCTCCAGCAGCGTGGACAGCGCCTGATCGAGCACCGGGCAAAGCGTCTTGATGGAGGCATCGATCTGCTCGTGCATGTCCCGGCCGTAACGCTTGCCGTTCTCGCCGACGATTCCTCCGGAGGTGAGGATGCTGACCGCCGGCACTCCGTACTCCGCCATGCGCCGGGCCAGGAGCATCGAGCGCCCGAAATCGTTGTCGCCGTAGCGCTCGCGGGGTTCTCCGGCAAGTTGGTGCTCCGCGTATCGTCCGGCTCGTGGACGATGCCGCGGCCCGGGAGCCAGTACCGGACGCGGTTGACGATGTTCCGGGCAAACCAGGGATTGTCCGGCGCCGTCAGCCAGCGGGCGAACTGATCGTACGGCTTGTTCTCGGCGATGCTCTCGTAGACCCACTGGCAGTACGTTTCGGCCCCCTTGGGCCACAGGCTCACCGGGTTCTCGGCCTTAACCCGCAGCAGGTCGCCCCACTTCAGCGCCCAGAACGCGACGAACTCCTCGCGCTCGAACAGGTCCTCGATGAGTTGACCCCGCTTGTCGCGGCTGCTATCCGACAGGAACGCCCGGGCCTCGCCGGGCGTGGGCAGTGTGCCGGTGAGGTCCAGGAACACGCGCCGCAGAAAGACCTCGTCGGTACACGCCTCGGCCGGGTCGCTCGACCGGAACGTCGCCAGGCGGGTGACGTCCTGCTGCGAGCCGTCGGCATAGACGGCCGTTGCGGAAACCGGCTGCTCCGCCCCTTTGTCCAACGTCACTTTGGCCGGGCCGAGCGTGACCGCCTCCAGCTTCGGCAGCGACGGATCGTCGCAGCGGGCGCCCTGCCCCATCCGCAGCCGGCCCGCCGGCCTCTTGGCCATGACCGGAGTTGGCGAGCTCCACGATGAGGCAAGGGACGATAACGGACACACCCCACATGGTCATGGTGTCTGATCTCCAATGAAGTTCGCTTCCGGTGAGGTCCGCTTCTGGCTAGGCGTGGCTTCCAAGAACGATTGTGCTTCCTTGGAAAACGAATTTCAAAGGCAGTCGCACCCAAGTCCGGGGAACGGTCGCTCGTTCATTGTGGCTACCCTCGTATCCACGAATCGAAGCCTTTCCGATAGTTTCGCCGCAAGTAACGGTCCGCGTCTTCGTCGTTGACGATGTGGACGTTTTCCGCATCGTATTGCAGCTCCTCACGGTGGCGTTGCTACCCTTGGTCACGATCAGGCGCATGTAGTTCAGCTTGCGGTCGGGCTCCAGGTCCTTGGGGCGCGGGAATAGCTTGTCCATCTCCCGGCCGGAGTACGCTCGCACCATCACCGGCGGCAGCTTGCCGCGTGCGGGAAACGACCACTGGCAAATCTGCCCGTGTGGATCGTCGATCAACTCCACGGTGTCGGCGTGGCCCAAGTCCAAGAGGGCCTGGGTGAGGCAGAGCATGTGCGTGCCCCGTTCGCCGGCCGCCGCTGCCGCACCGATCTTGAGCGCGTTGCGCCTGGACTGCTTGCCATATCGCATGTTTTCTCACTCCTCGTTTGTGGGCGGCAGCTCTTTGATGAAGATGTTTCGGAACTCGGCCACGGGGACGCCGTCGCGGCCGTAGCCGTGGTTCTGGAAACCAATCGAAGTCTCGGACAACGACGCCGCCAGCAGGACGTTGTCGATCACCGTGATGCCGTTCAGCTCGACGCTGATCCGTGTTCCGCGCTTGGTAATCACAAAACGGTTCCACTGCCCGTCGTCATGAGCCGCATCCGCCGTAGGGGGATAGGCCATGTGGGTATGGAACGGCTTTGCTGTTCGCGCCAGCCAGTCAAGTGACGACCAATCAATCGGAGGAAGGTCCGCCGGCCGGTAGCGGGAATTGGAGATCCCGCCCGACACCGGGTTGCGCTTGGGCACCATCTCCACGTGCCCTCCGCGCTGGTCGAAGTAGACGCCCGTGGGACCTCCGCCAACGAGTCGCCAATCAAGCATCAATACGAAGTCCTTGAACTTCCTCTTGGTGAACGGGTGCACTTCGGTGCCTTTGAAAGGAGCCCCAAAAAGCTTGAAGACCCCGTCTTCGGCTTCGGTATACTTCTCCCAGCCTTCGACCGGCTTCTGTCCGACGGTTACCCCGTGCCAGCCGGCAAGGTCTTCACCGTTGAACAACGCCGTAAAGCCCTCCGGCGGTACGGCGAGTGGTCCCTCGATGCGAATTGGCCAGAAGACCTCCTCGGGCTTGGTGAACTTCTCGGCGAGCCGGTCGTGGATCGGCGACAGATGTTTGGCGTACTCTTCGATCGTTGCCCTCTTCTTGTCAAGCTCCTCCGCCGTGAGACGGAGGCGACGCTCGGGGCCTTCCGGCAAGGTATGGCCGTGGACGAGATAGGTGGAGATCGTGCCGCGCCAACCGGCGGCTTGCACGGCGTCGCGAACGACCCAAAACGACACCCGGTGTTCGGCGTGACCGTCGACCTCGTTCGTGACGTAGATCTCTTTGGGCTGGCGGGCCTTGATGATCTCCGTCATGTCGCCCACGACCGAAGCCCTAGTGTATGGAGCCGGATGACCGTAGACCCGCGTGTAATAGTCGGGGACGACCGCTCCGTAGGTCTCGTTCTTCCGGGTAAACCTCTGGCGAAACGGAACCGACCCTTCGGCGGCGTAGACCTCCCCAAGCCCGGCGTCCGGGTAACCCAGGAAGAGCAGGTCCTCGGCTTTCAGTCCGATCCGTGTCATCGCGGCCAGCGTATGCTGCTGGCGGATGCCGGTGAGTTTGATGAAATCGTCGGGGACGAGTTGGTCCTGTGGCTTCTTCGTGACGGGCGCGGCCGCTTTGGGAAAACCGTCCCCACCCTGCAACGTGATTTTTCCGCGCAATTGGAGGGGGCTTTCCGCTTCTGCGCCTGTTCGCTGCCCTGCCCGACATCTACTTCTTCGTGAAGAACCGCCGCGGCGAGTTCTCGGCGACGAACCCGGCCATGCTGCACGCGCTGGGGGTCAGTGACGAGTCGGAGATGCTCAGCCCGAAAACCGGAATTCTTCTTGCCGGGGTGCGCAACTTTGGCTAGCCTGTAGTCGCCACCCCCCTTCCCTGGCACAAGGCCGGGGGGAGCCGGGAACTTGTTCCTCGGCTGCTTCCAGGAGAAGCGGCCGTGGCCGCCGAACCTGGAGGTGTACCGTGAAAAGAGCAGCAAGCGGAACGACCGTGGACGACAACCGGGCCTCGCGACGGCGTTTTCTGGCGGCGGCGCTGGGCGCCGTCGCCGCGCCGCAGATCATTCCGGGGTCCGTGCTGGGTAAGAACGGCCGGGCGGCCGCCAGCGAACGGATCGCCGTGGGCTGCGTCGGCCTGGGCAACCGCGGCCCGACCCTGATGCGGGGATTCCTCGGCCAAAACGACGCCCGGGTGGTCGCCGTCTGCGACGTCAACGCCAAGCAGCGGGAACAGGGCAAAGAGATCGTCGACCGCCATTATGGCAACCACGACTGTGCCGCGTACAACGACTTCCGCGAGATTTGTGCCCGGCCGGATATCGACGCCACGTGCATCGCCGCGCCCGACCATTGGCACGTGCTCCAATCGCTCGAAGCGGTCCGCCAGGGCAAGGACACCTACACCGAGAAGGCCCTGGGGCTGAGCCTGGCCCAAGACAAGGCCCTGCAGGCGGCCTGCCATCGGTACGGCGCCGTGTTCCAATGGGGCACGCAGCAGCGGTCCGACGAAAAGTTCCGTCTCGGCTGCGAGCTGGTGCGAAACGGCCGGATCGGCAAGCTGCACACGATCCTTGTTGGCGTGCCCCACGACTTCCCCTTCCCCAACCAGCCGGCCGAGCCGGTGCCGGACTACCTGGATTACGAACTGTGGCTCGGCCCGGCCCCCTGGGCACCGTACAGCTACCAGCGGTGCCGGCCGTGGTCCCGGGAGGAGAGCTACAGCATCTGGTACCACATCTCCGACTACTGCCTGGGCGGCATCGGCGGCTACTGGGGCATTCACCACCTCGACATCGCCCAGTGGGGACACGGCACGGATGACACCGGCCCGGTCGAGGTCGAGGGAACGGCCGTCTTTCCCGAGGACGGCTTGGCCGACTGCGCCACGAGCTGGAAGGTCGAACACACCTACGCCGACGGCGTGAAGATGATCTACACCGACAACCAGCAGCAGAAGCAGGGGGTCGTGTTCCAGGGGACTGAGGGCTGGGTGTACGTCCGCCGCGGCCAGATCGACGCCGAGCCAAAGTCGCTCTTGACGTCGAAGATCGGGCCCGACGAAATCCACCTGCCCAAGACGCCCGGGCACCAGCGGGAGTTCCTCGATTGCGTCAAGAGCCGCGAGCGGACCGTCTCGAACATCGACGTGGCCGTGCGGAGCGACACGATCGCCCATCTCACGGACCTCTGCACCCGCCTGCGCCGCAAGATCCGCTGGGACCCGGACGCCGAGCAGGTCGTCGACGACGCCGAGGCGAGCCGGATGCTGAGCCGGGCGATGCGTGATCCGTGGCGGCTCTGAACCGGAGTGCGGGGGGGATGACGCGCCGCGGGTTTTGCGGTATCGTGGGCGAATTCCGCGGCCCACGAATTCGGCCGCCCGCCCCCCTAGCACTCTGAGGAGATACAACAATGGCGGCTGAACCCAAGTCCCCCCACCTCTGGGGCTCCCGGTTACCCAAAATCGGCATCCGCCCGACGATCGACGGCCGCATGGGCGGGGTACGCGAGTCGCTGGAAGACCAGACGATGGGCCAGGCCCGGTCGGTCGCCGAGTTCCTCTCGCGGAACCTCTCCTATCCCAACGGCAAGCCCGTCGAGTGCGTGATCGCTGACACCTGCATCGGGGGAGTCGCCGAAGCCGCCGCCACGGCCGAGAAGTTCGCCCGCGAGAACGTGGGTGTCTCGCTCACCGTGACGCCCTGCTGGTGCTACGGGTCGGAAACCATGGACATGGAACCCCATTGCCCCAAGGCCGTGTGGGGGTTCAACGGCACGGAGCGGCCCGGGGCGGTCTACCTTGCCGCGGTCTTGGCCGGGCACACGCAGAAGGGGCTGCCCGCCTTCGGCATCTACGGTCGCGACGTCCAGGACGCCGGCGACACCACGCTTCCCGACGACGTGGCCACGAAGCTGTTGCGTTTTGCCCGCGCCGGCTTGGCCACGGCCCTGATGCGGGGCAAGTCGTATCTCTCCATGGGCGGCACGTCGATGGGCATTGCCGGCTCGGTCGTCGATCCGGCGTTCTTTGAGGGCTACCTGGGGATGCGGGTCGAGGCGATCGACATGACCGAGTTCGCCCGGCGGATGGACAAGGGGATCTACGACCAGGCCGAGTACGACCGCGCCCTGGCCTGGGTCAAAGCGAACTGCCCAGAGGGGCGCGACTACAACAGCCCGGCCACGGTCCGGCCTCGCGAACGGCTCGATCGCGAGTGGGAGATGAGCGTGCAGATGGCCCTGGTGGCCCGCGACCTGATGGTGGGCAATCCCGTGCTCAAGGAGATGGGCTACGCCGAGGAGTCGCTGGGCCACAACGCCGTGGCGGCCGGGTTCCAGGGCCAGCGACAGTGGACCGACATGTACCCCAACGGCGACTTCATGGAAGCCCTGCTTAACACTTCGTTCGACTGGAACGGGACGCGCCCGCCGTACGTGCTGGCCACGGAGAACGACGCCTTAAACGGCGTGGCCATGCTGTTCGGCTATCTGTTGACGAACACGTCGCAGATGTTCGCCGATCTGCGCACGTACTGGAGCCCGGATGCGGTCGAGCGGGTAAGCGGCGTGCGGCTCACCGGCGACGCGGCGGGCGGCATCCTGCACCTGATCAACTCCGGCCCGGCCACGCTCGACGCCACCGGGCAGCAGACCGTCGATGGCCAGCCGGCCATGAAGCCGTGGTGGGAGATCACCCCGGCCGAGGCCGACGCCTGCCTGAAGGCCACCACGTGGCACCCGTCGATCACGGAGTACTTCCCCGGCGGCGGCTGGTCGACCCGCTACCTCACGCGCGGCGGGATGCCGGCGACGATGTCCCGGGTCAATCTGGTCAAGGGGCTCGGCCCGGTGCTCCAGCTTGCCGAGGGCGTCACGGTCGAGGTTCCCGAGAAAGTCCACGACACGCTCGATCAGCGGACCAACCCGACCTGGCCGACCACGTGGTTCGCACCGCGGGTAACCGGCGAAGGGGCGTTCCGTGACGTCTACAGCGTGATGAACAACTGGGGGGCGAACCACTGCGTGATGAGCTACGGCCACATCGGGGCCGACCTGATCGCCCTGGCGTCGATCCTGCGAATACCCGTCTACATGCACAATGTCCCCTCGGAAGATGTGTTCCGCCCCTCGGCCTGGAACGCCTTCGGCACCGCTGATCCGGAGGGGGCCGACTTCCGCGCCTGCGCCAACTACGGCCCGCTGTACGGCTAAGCGGAATTCGGGGACACAGTACTCTATTCGGTCGTGGCGATCAGGCCCGGGACCAGGTCACCTGCGGCCGCTCGCTGGTAGGCGAAGCCGACCATGGTATTCCGGTCGTTGGTGATCAGCACGCGGCCCTCTGCCGCTGCCCAAGCGAGGACTTCCAGGTCCGGGCGTCCCTTCGGGCAAGGCGTCCTGAACGCGGACCAGATCGATCTCCGGGAGGCGGCGGCGCAGGCCGCGGATGACGGCGCCGTGAACGTCGGCGTCACTCGCCAGCCGAAGCATTGGCCTTCTCCCCGGCACGGCGGCGTGCGAGCAGATCCTCGCGCGAGACGGGCGGGCGCTCGCCCTCGATCCGGGCTTGCAGCGAGGCGGCGTCCTCCTGGCGCTGTTTCAGATAGACCCGCACTTCATCGCCGTGCCGCAGGTAGTAGGCGATGACGGCGTGTACGTCGGCCGGCTCCAGCGTATCGTAGGCACGGACCATGTCCTCGGGCGTCATACCGTTCTCGTACTGCTCGACGACCAGGTCGAGGCTGATGCGGCTCTTGCCGACGCGGACAACACCCCCTTCGTCCACCCGGAGCGGCGGGGCGTCGGCGTGAATAGGGAGCTGGTTAGCTGCGCTTGCCATCGGTCACCTCAGAGCGCCGTTCTACGCGAGCAAGTCCTTTGGTGTCAAGGGGTCCGGGGTCCTTGCACGTGCCCGCCACGTTCGCACGGGGAGCATTGAATCCCGGGGAACTCCCGGCGTTTACGGCCGGGTGCTCAGTGCCTTCACCCCCACGGTATCCACCGGCCCGGCGTAGCCGGGGCCGCCGGCGGCGACGTAGCCGTGGCTGGCGCCGGTGGGGGCGGGGCTGAGCCAGAAGGCGTAGAGGCTGGCGCCCTTGAGGTAGAACCGCAGGCGCACCGGGCGTCCGGCCAGCTTCGAGAGGTCGTCGGCGCCGTTGAAACGAAGTTCGGCGATGGTCGAGTCAGCCGTGAGGGGGATGCAGTTGTCGCGCGTGAACGGGGCGATGGTCGCTCCGTCGGCGTCGAGGACCTCGGCACGAAGTTCGCCGCCCGCGGCGTCGGCGTTGGCGAACAGGTGTGTTCCCTGAAAGCGTACCGGCCGGGTCGTGAGCGTGCCCTCGGCTTGGCCGGCATTCATCGAGGCGAAGCCGTCGCGGCGCAACGTGGCCAGGCCGGTCGAGCAGACGCCCGAGCTGCGCGTGCCGGGCACGCCGGCCCGCGCGCTGACGTAGAAGTACAGTTTGTCGCCCACGACCAGGCAGCACCCGCCGGCCGATTGGACGTTGCCCCAGTTCCAATCGCCGTGTTTCTCGGAGACGGGGATGAACGCCCGGCGGTCGGGCCGGTCCCAGTGGAAGCCGTCGCGGCTGAAGCCCAGGCAGACCTCGTTCGGCTTGGCCCGATCGCGCGGCTGCCCGCGCCAGATCGTGAACAGCCCCAGCATCAGGCTCTCGTAGGCCACGCAGTCGAGGTTGTAGAGCTGGGGCGGGGTGCCGAGGTCGTCGCGCTTGAGGTCGGCGTTGTCGGCCCCGACCCAGAGGACCGGCTCGCCCGACTTCCAATCGGCGTCCCCAAGAAAATCCTCGGCCTCCCAGTAGAGGCGAATCCGCCCGAACCCGCTCGCCCCGGCGCGGATGCCGTAGATCCACCGGGCGCGGAAGGGGTTGTAGAAGAACGTGGTCCGGTCGCCGGTCGGGCCGCTGCGCACCGGCTCGCTGAAGTGGACGCCGTCGGCCGACGTGCAAAGCGCCAGCCCGCGGTTCGCGTAGTACGCGAACTTGAACCGCTCGGCGGGGTCCTTTGCGAGGTGGTCGAGCCAGACGGTGCTCGAATCGCGCCAGCCCTTTTGGATGAGGTTCGTGCCCGGCTCGACGTCCAGCTCGGGCTTCTCCCAGTGGATGCCGTCGGGCGACGTGGCGTAGGCCGTGGCCGCCACGTACCCGGCCATGTACCACATCTTGTACAGCTTGTCGGCCGGATCGTACCAGACGCCGTCGCTGAAGACCATGGCCGTGGGGTTCGGCTGGGTCGCCGTTTCCCACGGCCGGTCGGGCTTCAGCACCGGGTTGTCTTCGTAATACGTGGCCAGGTGGAACGTTCGCTTGAGCGTCGTCTCCTCAACGAGAAAGTCGTCGACGAACAACTGGCGCCCGACGTCGATCGGGATCACCTCCGGCGGCGACTCGAGGTACGGCGGCGTGACCGGCTCGCGCGGCAACTGCTCCATGCGCGGCGGCCACGTCTTGGGCAGCACGATCCCGTTGTAGAGCACCTCTGCCGCGGACTCCGCCGCCCCAGCCGGCCGGCCGGGCGCGGCAGCGAAGCCTCGGCCAACGAGCATTCCTAGCAACACGCAGACGACCGCTGTCAAAACGGCCACGCGGACACGAAACGTAGCGGTGCACATGGCGATGTCCTCCTGTTTCCCACTCGTTGGAGCCCGGGCTTCGGCGTGCCCGGCACCCTGGCATGATAGCCCATCCGAGCCGTCCCGGCTATCGCGGCGGTCGAGAAAAGGTTGCGGGGCCCGGTGGGGCTGTCATAATGACGGGCATGGGCAGCGAAAAAGGGACCTGGTTTGTTTTGCCGGAACGGCCCGAAGCGTGCTTCGCACAGAATAAACGAGATCCCTTTTTCATTTCCGTCACTCCAGCGACCCCGTACGAGTGGACGAAGCCGGGAAGCCATTGATCCGCCAGTCGTAAGGAGATCACGATGAACGTACGAACCCTCACGTTCCTCCTCGCGCTGTCAACCTGCTTCGTCGCCGCCGAGGGCCGGGCTGATCCGCCGACTCCCGGGTCCCCCGAGCTGGTCGAGCCGCTCTCGGTGCGCGCGCTGGTCGCCGACGGCAAGCACAACGCCTTTACGGCCATGGTCCGCTGGAAGGACCGGTACTGGCTGGCGTTTCGCAAGGGCACGGCCCACAACTCGGGCGACGGCGACCTGGTGCTGCTCCGCTCGGACGACGGCAAGGAGTGGACCGAGGCCCGCCGTGTGAACGCCGCCCCGGACGACCGCGACCCGCAGATGCTCGCCACCCAGTCGCGCCTCTTCCTCTACGACCCGGCCATGGACGGGGCCAAACTGACCAGCTTCGTCACCTACACCGACGACGGCGAGACGTGGACCGATCCGCAGCCGGTCTACCTGCCGCAGTACATCTTCTGGAAGCCGCTCGCGAAGGGCGACCGGTTCTATGCCACGGCGCACCTGAAAAGCCGCGACGGCACGGCACGCCACGTCCACCTGATCACCTCGGGCGACGCGCTCCGCTGGGACAAGGTCTCCACGATCCGCGGCGGCAACTGGGAGAGCGAGACCACGCTCTGGTTCGCCGCGCCCGACCGGCTGGTCGCGTTTATGCGCCAGAAGTACGGCTCGCCCAAGGCGACGATCCTCGAGTCGTCGGCCCCGTTCAGCGAGTGGAGCGAGCGCCGGGCCGGCCCGAAAATCTTCGGCGGCCACGCCGTCTGCACGTTCCAGCGCGTCACGTACCTGCTCTCACGGTCGCTCGAGGGCCAGCAGACGGGCACGATGATCTACACCTACGAGCAGGGCGAGCTGCACCCCTACTGCGCCCTGCCCTCCGGCGGCGACTGCTCCTACCCGGCCGCCGTGCAAGACGGCGGCGCAATGCTCGTAAGCTACTACTCGTCGCACGAGGGTTCGACCAACGTCTACCTGGCGCGGGTGCCGCTTAGGGGGAAGCGGTAGTCAGCAAGAAAGGGACCTGGTTTGTTTTGGCGGCAAAACAGACGAGGTCCCTCTTTCGTTCGCGACTTGGAGGAGACCGCCAATGATCGTTCGATGCATGACCCCGATCCGCTGCCCGCTGCTCGTTGCGGCCGGGTTGTGTTTGCTGCTCCGTGTCTCCCACGCCGGCGAGTTCGAAGTCACGCTCGACGGGGCCGAGAAGACGTTCGTCGTCGAAAATCCCGGGCCGGACGTGGTGCCCACGGTCTATCTAGTGGGATTGCCCGATCGCACGTCCGATCCGGTGCGCAAGACGAAGGGGTTGACGCTCAAGACCGGGGGAGAAGTGACTTCCCGACTCGGGAAGGGGACAGTCCCATTTTCGCTGCGCGAAAATCGGGACAGTCCCCAAGCTGGGCCGAGCCTCGGCGGCGTCCGGCTCAGCGAAACGCTGCTCAGCGAGAGCGTGCTGATCCTCTATCCCGATGGTTCCGGGCGCTGGGGGTATCACACGGGTTTCGACATCTTCCGCGAGCCGCAGTTCGACGGGGGACGCCGAGTCGATCCCCGCTCGCTGGTGGAGTATGACAAGTGGAAGTACGATCCGCTGGGGCCGGTGCGGTGCGTGGGCGGCGACATGAACCTGCTGTTGCTGCACGCCGCCGGCCCGTTGCCCGCGGCCGTGTACGAGATCGCGCTGCCCGATCCGATCCGCATCCGCTCGATCGAAGTCCGCTCGAATTGTGACCAACTCGGCACCGCGGGAGTGGCCGTGCGTGCGCGGATCTTCGCCGATTCCGAGCGAAAGGCCCTGATCGCCGAACAGTCGGTGGGGCCGGAGGGCCAGCGTCCCCGCTTCCCCGTGCGCTTCGACGGCCTGGACCACGCGCGAATCACCCTGGAGCTTTCGGCCGAGGCCCCGCGCGGCGTGTCGGTCGGGCTGTACTACACGTTCTTCGAGGCGGTGCTCGATGCCCGCAAGCTGTCGCTGCCCGTGCTCGCGACGGGCGAGAACCGGTGGACGCTCGCCGACGATCCCGACGCCTCGCACCGCGCCCGCCTGGTGCTGCGCTGGGAGGACCGGCCGCCGCCCGAGCGGGTGTGGGACGATTTCGAGGACCCGCCCCAATGGAGCGGCTGCAAGCGGGTCGCCGCGGGCCACGACGACGGCCTGGCCTTCACCGGGCAGCACTTCGCGCGAGCGACCTTCCCCGCCAACGGCCGCGACTACGGCATGAACCGTTCGCTGGACGAAACGGACCTCACGCAATTCAACCGGCTGGGCATCGCCATGCGCGTCAAGCAGCCGGCGCCTATGCGGGGAATCCTCGTGGGCATCAAGAATGCCGACACGCACTATCAATACGTGCGCCCGCGGCCCGAGTCGCGATGGAAGTTCCAGGAGTTCGACATCAGCCGTTTCCGGCGCGACCGCGTGGTGGCGATGAACGTCTACTGGGTGGCCACGCCCGGCTTCGCGCGGCCTGACGTGCCCTGCGTCTACGACCTCGACACGCTGGCGTTCTGGCACGAGGAGCCGGGCTCGCCCGCGGCGCCGTTGCTGCCGGAGAAGATCGCCAACTACCGGTCGCCCGTTGGCAAGGCCGAACCGCCAGAGCGGCCCATCCCGCCGATCCAGGAGTGGTTCCCGCTGGGCTTCTACGACGGCGTTGCGGCCCGCTCGGAACGGGAGTGTGAATGGCTCTTTGACGAGATGAAGCGGCTCTCGATGAACACGGTCTACATTTCGAACGGGTCGCTCGAGGGGCTCGAGCGGATATTGCCCCTGGCCGAAGCGCGGGGCATCCGGCTCGTACACCAGGGGGGGAGCGACGGGTCGCTCTACTACCTGCACTTGGCCACGGCCGATGCGCGGCGCCGGTCGCTCGAGCAGGTAATCCTGCCCAAGGCCCGCGAGTGGGTGCCGCGGTTTCGCGGGCGTCCGGGCCTGCTGGCGTGGAGTCTGACCGAGGAGATCGGCCCGGAGCTTTCCCGCGAGCTTTCGCCCTACTACGAGCTGGTGCGCGAGCTCGACCCGGGGCACCCCCCCACCGTGCTGCACAACAACCTGGAGGCGGCGAAGGTCGATCTGGCCACCAACCGCCCGCTCGTGGTGACGCACGATTTCTACCCGTTCTTCTGGTCGCCGCGTTCCGGGCCGTCGAACCCGCGGCGCTCGCTGGCCATGTACCGCAGCCGGATCGCGGCGTACTACAAGGCGTGCCGGGAGCACGGCGCGAGCCTGTGGATGATGCCCCAGGCGTGGGGCGCCGAGGAGACGGCCCCGCTCGACCCGCCCAACTACGGATACCGCCAGGGCATGAGGACCCCCGAGCCGGGCGAGATCAGACTACAGGGCTGGGTGGCGGTGGCCGAGGGGGCCACCGGCCTGATGTACTACGCCGCCGTGGCCCGACGACCCGGCCAGCACCACCTTTGGGACCTCGGTTGGACCGAGACCGCCAACACCCGGGCGGCCGGCGAGCTGTTTGCGCGGGTCGAGCGCGTGGCGCCGCTGTTGTGCCGGCTCGAGCGCGACTATCGTGAAGAGGGCTTCGTCGAGACCGACAACGCCCGGGTCCTGGCCCACAGCTTCACCAAGCGCCCCGGCTACCCCGGCGACGCCCGCTACGTGGTGCTGGCCTCGCTGGACGGCTTCGGCCCGCAGTCGTTCGCGCTCTCCGTACGCGAGAAGGCGAAGGTCTATGACATGGTGGCCCGCCGCGAGGTGACCGGCGAGCCGGGTGCCCGGACCTTGGGCGCCGGCGAGGGGACGCTCTTGCTGGTCGGCAGCGAAGCGCAGTTCGAGGCCGACTGCCGGATGATCGACGGGGAGCACGCACTCTACTCGAACATCTCGCGGAACCGCTCGAACAGGTAGTGGCTGTCGTGCGGGCCGGCGGAGGCTTCGGGGTGGTATTGGACGCTGAAGGCGGGCTCGCGGCGGTGGCGCACGCCCTCGACGGTGTTGTCGTTGAGGTTCAGGTGCGTCACTTCCAGCTCGTCGGGCAGCGTGTCGGCCTCGACGGCGAAGCCGTGGTTCTGCGTGGTGATCTCGACGCGCCCGGTCTGGTGGTTCAGCACCGGCTGGTTGGCACCGCGGTGGCCGAACTTGAGCTTGAAGGTCTTGGCTCCACAGGCCAGCGAGAGGAGCTGGTGGCCCAAGCATATCCCGAAGATGGGCTTCTTGCCCAACAGGTCGCGGATGGTTTGCTGGGCGTAGGTGATCGGCTCGGGGTCGCCGGGACCGTTGGACAGAAAGACGCCGTCGGGCTCGAGATCCAGGACGTCCCGGGCCGTGGCCGTGCCGGGCAGAACGGTCACGCGGCAGCCCATGTCGAACAGGTGCCGGGCGATGTTCCACTTCAGCCCGTAGTCCAAAGCCACCACGTGCGGGGCGTCGGCCCCGGGCGGCTCCTTCTCCGCGGGAATGAGGTGCGTGAAGCGGCTTAGGGGCTCGCGCCAGTCGATCGGCTTCTCGGGAATCACCTCTTGGACGAGGTCGCGCCCGACCAGCCCGGGGCTCTTTCGGGCCTTTTCCACAAGGCTCGCGTCGTCGAGGTCCTCGGTCGACAGCACGCCTTTCATCGCGCCGTGGATGCGAATGCGCCGCACGAGTGCGCGGGTGTCGATCCCCTCGAGGCCGGGAATACCGGCGTCCTGGAGGTATTCGCCCAGCTCCCGCTCGGCGCGGAAGTTGCTCGCCCGGCGGCTCCGCTCGCGCACCACGAACCCGGCCAGGTGCAGCTTCCAGCTCTCCACGTCTTCGGCGTTGACCCCGTAGTTGCCGATCTGGGTGTAGGTCATAGTGACGATCTGGCCGCGGTAGCTGGGGTCGGTCAGGATCTCCTGGTAGCCGGTCATCGAGGTGTTGAAGACCACCTCGCCGGCCACTTCGCCCTGGGCGCCGAAGGAGCGTCCGGTGTAAACGGTGCCGTCTTCCAGCGCGAGTTTTGCGGTATTGGACATGGAAACGAACGTGTGTTTAAAGTCGGTTAGCACCCCGGCCCGATGACTCTAATAATGGCTGTGGGTCTCCGGACGACACGTTAAGACGCGTTCGGGCAGCCACTACCGAGGGCCCTTGTACCGGCGAGCAGGGGCCCTCGACTACTTCTTGGGGACAGGGGTGCCCGCCTGCTGCCCCGCGACCTGGCGCCCAAGCCCTCGACGGCCTTGGAAGGCCGTCGTACATCGCGTTTGCCAATTGGCTAAAGTATCGTGCCAATTGTACCGGGAGCGGCCCCGGCGTGCTACGGGCGGTCGGGCGGGAGGTCGGCGGGTTTCGAGCGGACTGCGATGGGGCCCTGCTGGCGCCGCAGCAGGGCGACGAGGCTTGCCCCGGCCGCGTAGCCGTGGCACCGCCCGTCGAGCGTGCCCAGCAGCCGCCGGGCCTCGCCGGCGAAGGCGGTGCGCAGCGCCGCGTTGGCCGGACGGCTGGGCAGCCAAAAGTCGGTCCCGGCCCGGCCCGACGCCCGACCGCGAAGCCGGTTCACCGCCCGGACCAGGCGCACGAGCGGCAGCAACCGGGCGTTGAAGTAGCTCAGCAAAAGGGGTGTGACGGCCAGCCCCTCCCAGAGCCGGGCCAGACGCTCTCGCCCGTAGCGGCGGAAGTGCCCGAACGACTCGTCGTGCTCGCTCCAGAGCCGCCCGTCGGCCGGCACGGTCAGCAGCACGTACGCACCGGGCGACGCCGCCGCCAAGAGTTCCGAGAGCATCGCAAAATCGTCCGGCACGTGCTCGAGCACGTCCATCAGCAGAAACAGCTTGGCCCGGGCCGTGAGTTGCCCGAGGTCCGCCGGCGCCCGGCCGACCAGGAAGCGAATGTCCGGAAACCGCTGCCGCGCCAGCCCGACCGCCTCGGCCGAGGTGTCGATCCCCACGCAGTCGTAGTCCCCGGCCAACGCAGCCAAGTTGGCCCCGGTCCCGCAGCCGACGTCCACCACCATCGCCCCCGGCGAGGGGGGCAACACCGCCTCGACCAGGCGCCGCATGATCTGCCGCCGGGCCACGAACCACCAGTGGCGGTCCTCGATGTCGGCATGGAGGTGGAATTGTGCGGGTTGCATGGGGAAGGGGGCGGGGATTAGGGATTGGGGTCGTGGTAGGCGAGTCGTCATAGCCGCGGACGGAAGCCCGCGGAGGAGCGTACGACGAGCCGCGTGACCTACTGAAAGATAGCTTTCGCGACCATCGCGGGGGACGCGAGTGGGAGGTTGCCTCAGCGTCCATCCCGAGGCGGATCCCGCCTCAATCCTCCGCGGGCTTCCGCCCGCGGCTATCAACGTCCCTACCGCTAATCCGAATCCCTCTCCCCCAACCGCTCACCCCAAGCACCGCCCGATCTGGCGGACCGCTTGGCGCAGCCGCATCTCGTTTTCGACCAGGGCCATGCGCACGTAGCCCTCGCCGGCGGGGCCGAAGCCGGCCCCGGGGCTCACGGCCACGTCCCCCTCTTTCAAGAGCTTCATGGCGAAGTCGAACGAGGTCATCCGGCTGGCCCAGGGTTCGGGGATCTTGGCCCAGACGAACATCGTGGCCTTGGGGCGTTCGATGGGCCAGCCCAGACGCCCAAGCCCGTCGCAGAGCACGTCGCGCCGCCGCTGGTACTCGGCCGCCTGGGCTTCGACCGCCGCCTCGGTGTGGCGCAGGGCCATGATCGCCGCGATCTGGATGGGTCGGAACATGCCGTAGTCGTAGTAGCCCTTGATGGTGCTCAGGGCCCGGATCATCTCGGCGTTGCCCGCACAGAACCCCACGCGCCAGCCCGCCATGTTGTAGCCCTTGCTCATCGTCGTAAACTCGACGCCCAACTCAGCCGCCCCCGGGGCCGCCAAAAAGCTCGGGCAGCGGTAGCCGTCGAACGTCACGTCGGAGTAGGCCAGATCGCTGATGACCATGAACCCGTACCGCCGGGCCAGCCCCACCAGCTCGACGTAAAACGCCGGCTCGACCACCGCCGTGGAGGGGTTGTGGGGGAAGTTGACGATGGCCAGCTTGGGCCGGGGGACCATGTGCCGACACGTGTAGTCGATGTTGGCCAGCAGCTTCTCGCTGTTGCCCACCTCGAGCAGAATCGAGTTGGCCGCGGCCAGGGCTACCGCGTAGAGATGGGCCGGATAGTACGGGGCGGGCACGATCGCCGTGTCGCCCGGGCCCAACAGGGCCAGACACACGTGGCTGAACCCCTCCTTGGAGCCGAGGCAGACGACGATCTCCTTCTCCGGGTCGAGTCGCACACCATGCTGCTTGAAGTACTTGCTGGCCACCTCGCGGCGGAGGCTCATAACCCCCTGGGATGGGGAGTAGCCGTGGTTTTTCGGGTCCCGGGCGGCCTCGGCCAGTTTCTCGACGATCAAGTCTTGTGGGGGGTCGGACGGGTTGCCCATCCCCAGATCGATCACGTCGTCGCCCGCCCGACGCTTCTCGTACAACAGCCGGTTGATCTCGGCAAACAGGTAGGCCGGGAGCCGGCGCACCCGGTCGGCGACCACCACCTGGAAGGGCGGAGCGGTCGACTCGGCGTCGGTCTTCTTCGGATCGGGAGTCATCGCGCCACAACGTGCAACATGGAGTGTGCCGGGGCAAACGATCCAGGATACCGCGATGCGCTTCGCCGGAGAAGTCGCCCCGAGCGGTGCCGGTAGCCGGACCTTAGTCAGAGAGCGTCGGGCCGCTGCCCCGGTTCGCCGGCAAGGAGGTCCCACAAGCCTTCGAGCGACTGGGGGATCACGCGGATGCCGGCCAGTACGGGCATGAAGTTGGTGTCGCCGTTCCAGCGGGGGACGACGTGCCAGTGGATGTGGCCCGGCAGACCCGCACCCGCCACGCGTCCCAGGTTCAGGCCCACGTTGAACCCGTGCGGCTGCATGAGTTGCGTGAGCCGCTCGATCCACTCGACGAGCTTGGCGGCCACCTCCAGATGGGTCTCGTTGTCCAGCTCGTCCAGCCCGGCCAAGTGGCGCTTGGGGGCCAGCAGCAGGTGGCCGTTGTTGTAGGGGTAGCGGTTAAGGATCGTGACGGTCCGCTCCCCACGATCGACCACGAGGCGCGAACGGTCGTCTCCCTCGGGCACCCCGCAGCAGATAAAGCAGTCTCGCCGGGCGCCGGGCAGGAGCTCGGCCGACTCGTCCAGGTTTGGCAGCGGGGAATTGCCCGTGACGTATTCCAGACGCCAGGGGGCCCAAATCTGTTCGTGGCTCACCGTGGGAGATGGCTCCGAAGGGGGAAGGGATTGACGGCCAAGTCTAGCCCGACACGGGAGTTTGGGCAAGCCGGGTTGCAGCGCCCCCCTCGCCTGGGGAGTCCTTAAGTCGGCTGGAACGCCCGGTCGAAACACTTTAGGTGGGGCTACGCCGATTGTCCGGGTGGTGAGGGTCCGTCCTACCTCGGCCCCTCGCCGCGTGCCCGTGCGCCTGATAAAATGGGGTGTCTTCGGCCGTCCGGGCAGTTTCGTGCCGATTCCCGCCGGCCCACCGCCGCCCGCACCAACCCGTTTTTCGCTTCCTGCCGATGTCGTTTCGCGTCGATCTCAACGTCTTCACCGGCCCGCTCGACCTGCTGCTGTACCTGGTGCGCAAGCACGAGGTGGAGATCGTCGACATCCCGATCGCCACGATCACCGACCAGTACCTCGAGCACATCGACGTGCTCCGCGAGCTGGACGTGGGGGAGGTGGGCGACTTTCTGGCCCTGGCCAGCACGCTGGTCGAGATCAAGTCGCAGCAGGTGCTCCCGCGGGCCGACGAGATCGAGGACGCGGTGGACGATCCCCGCGAGGAGCTGGTCCGCCGCCTGTTGGAGTACAAGAAGTACCGCGACGCGGCCACCACGCTCGAGGAGCGGAGCCGTGACTGGCAACAGCGCTATCCGCGGCTCTCCAGCGACCTGCCCCCGCGTCAGCGGAACTTGGCCGAGGAGCCGATCCAGGAGGTCGAGCTGTGGGACCTCGTCAGCGCGTTCGGCCGGATCATGCGCGACACCGAGGCGGCCAGGCCGTCGAGCATCGTCTACGACGACACGCCGATCCACGTCTACATGGCCCAGATCCACGCCAGGCTGCTCGAGCAAGGGCAGCTCTCGTTCGGCGACCTCTTCGACCCCAGCATGCACCGCTCGACCATGATCGGCATCTTCCTGGCCGTGCTCGAGCTGGTCCGCCACCAGCAGGTCCGCGTCGAGCAGAACCAGCTCTTCGGCGAGGTCTGGATCCTGCCGAACCTGGAATGCACCGAACCGCTGGACCTCTCGGATGTCGATGATTATGAGGGGAGCAGAGGGGAGTAGGCAGAGGACAGAGGGCAGAAGACAGCAGGCAGAGGGAGGTCGAGTCTTCGGTGGGGACTTCAGCGCCCCGTGTGCGCATGTTCGTAGCCGCGGGCGGAAGCCCGCGGTTGCGTTGTGGCTCCGAGCCGTGCTGGGTCCGGAATCCATTCTGTTCGCCCCGACCTTGTCGGCTCGACAGATCCCCTCGCGAAATGCGGTCTCGACCGCTCGAAACGCCCCCCCGCGCAGCCCGAGGGCTTTTCGGGTAGCATAACTTCCAAACCCCTGCCGCTCCGCTCCCATTCGGCCTCTCACTTGCCACTCCCCTCTGCCTACTGCCTTCTGTCCTCCGCCCTCCCCCATGATCAACAACCTCCCCGTCAAGACGCTCACCCACAAGGACCTCACGATCGAGGGGTACTCGCGGGCGGCGGTGCAGACGTACTGGCGGGTGCCGGAGCTGAAGCTGGGGTTCGACCTGGGGGCCCAGCCGTGGTCGTTCATGGGCACGCCCACCTGGTTCGTCTCGCACACGCACATGGACCACCTCGTGGCCCTGCCGGTTTACGTGGCCCGGCGGCGAATGATGAAAATGGACCCGCCCGTGATTTACCTGCCCGAGGCGGCCGTGGAGCCCACCCGGCGAATCCTGCGGCTGTTCAGCCGGATGGACCGCGGGCGCCTGCCCTGCGAGCTGGTCGCCACCAACCCGGGCGACGAGATCGAGCTTTCGCGCGAGCACGTGGTCACCGTGTCGGCCACGTCGCACACGGTCCCCTCGCTGGGCTTCGTGGTCTGGCAGCGGCGCAAGAAGCTCAAGGCCGAGTTCCAGGGCCTCGCCGGCGAGGAGATCCGCGACCTGCGCCTCTCGGGCACGGAGGTGACCAATGAGGTCCGCAGCCCGCGCCTGGCCTACCTCGGCGACAGCTCGCCGGCCGGGCTCGACGCCACGCCGGCCATGTACGAGGCCGACGTGCTGATCATGGAGCTGACCTTCGTGGCCCCCAGCCACCGCAAGGACAAGATCCACAAGTTCGGGCACATGCACCTCGACGACCTCTTGGAGCGCCGCGGGCGTTTTAAGAACGAGCTGGTCATCGCGGCCCACTTCAGCACCCGCTACCACCCCCGGCAGGTGCAGACGCTGGTAGCGCGCGCGCTGCCCGACATGCTCGAGGGGCGGCTGAAGTTGTGGATTTGACGGGGATTGGGGGGTAGGGATTGGAGATTTGGGGACGCGAGGAGCGGTGCACGGTTCCTGAACCGTTGATAGCCGCGGGCGGCAGCCCGCGGAAGGAGGACGGGGAGCGGCACCGCCCATTTGCCCGCCGGGCCGGAAGGTGGTAGGCTGAGGTTCAAAGCACTTCGTGCGAGGAGGTTTCGTCATGGCGCAGGCTATCACGATCACGTTGCCCGCCGACGTCACCCAGGCGTTGGAGGAGCTTGCAAGCAAGGAGGGCGTCGCCCCTGATCAGCTCGTCGAACGGGCGGTGAAACAACACTTATTCCTGCGGCAGTTTCGCTCGCTGCGGGAACGCATGGCGGCAAAGGCCCAGAGTCAGGGCATCGTGACGGACCAAGACGTCTTCGATCGGGTCTCATGAGACTGGTGCTCGATACCAACGTGTTGATCGCCGCGTTGATTACTCGCGGCGTATGCGCCGAGTTGCTCGAGCATTGCGTGTTGCGCCACACGATCATTTCCTCCGAAGTCATTCTCGGCGAGTTACGCAAACACCTGGCCGGCAAGTTCAAGTATAGCGCCGAAGCGGCGGATGAAGCGGTTGATCTGCTTCGGTCGCAAATGGAGATCGTTGTCCCGCAGGAGTTGGAGGAACCGGTCTGTCGCGATCCCGACGACGACTGGATCCTCGCGACGGCCATAGCTGGTGATGTTGAGTGCATCGTCACTGGCGACAAGGATCTCCTCGTCATTGGGCACTACCGAGCCGTCGAGATCGTCAGCCCCAGCGACTTCGGCGCTTTCGAAATGGGATCGCAGGGCGAAGAACGTTAGTGCCCCAAGGAATCCCAAGCCTTCCATCCCTCCCTTTCTGTTCGAGAATCCAGCCATGAGCAAGACAACTTCCCCCCTCACCCGGCGCCGTTTTCTGCAAAGCGCGTCGGCTGCCGCAATGGCCCTCACCGGCGCCGGCGGCTTGGCTCGTGGCCAAGAGAAGCCGGCCCACGAAGAGCTTCCCCCCGTGCGCCAGATCACCCGTGGGCCGAAGTTCCATTGGTTCGGGTATTACGACAAGCTGGAGTTTGACCCGACCGGCCGGTACGTGCTGGGGATGGAGACGGACTTCGAGCACCGCTCGCCGAAGGCCGACGACGTGATCCGCGTGGGGATGGTCGACCTCGATGACAACGACAAGTGGATCGAGCTGGGCACCAGCCGGGCCTGGTGCTGGCAGCAGGGGTGTATGCTCCAGTGGCGGCCCGGATCGGCTAGCGAGGTGCTGTGGAACGACCGCCAGCGCGACCGGTTCGTCTGCCAAGTCCTCGACGTAAAGACCCGAAAGAAGCGGACCGTGCCGCACCCGGTCTACACGGTGAGCCCGGACGGGCGCTGGGGCGTGGCGCCCGACTTCCGCCGCGTCCAGGACATGCGCCCGGGCTACGGCTATCCCGGTTTGCTCGACCCGAACGCGGACGTGCTCGCGCCCGAAGATTCCGGCATTCTCCGCGTCGACCTCGACTCGGGCAAACAGGAGCTGGTCGTCTCGCTGGCCGAGATTGCCGGCATCCCGCACCCGGGCACCGACCTGGCCAAGGCCAAGAGCTACTTCAACCATCTGTTGGTAAGCCCCGACGGCACCCGGTTCGAGTTCCTCCACCGCTGGGGATTTCCCAAGTGGACAGGGGCCACGCGCATGCTCACGGCCGCCCCGGACGGCAGCGACGTGCGCGTGATCGACCCCTCGGGCCACACCTCGCACTTCATCTGGCGCGACCCGCGCCACATCCTCGCCTGGACCCGGCCCGAGGGACAGGGCAGCGGCTTCTACCTCTTCGAGGACAAGCAAGGGGGCACGGTCGAGCAGATCGGGGCCGGCGTGATGACCCGAAACGGCCACTGCACGTACCTGCCCGGCAACGAGTGGATCCTCAACGACACCTACCCCCAGGGCCGCGAGCGGCTCCAGCACGTCTACCTCTACCACGTGGCCACGGGCCGGCAAGTCACGCTCGGCCGGTTCCACCTCCCGCCGGAGTACCGCGGCGAATGGCGCTGCGACACCCACCCCCGTTTCAGCCCGGACGGCAAGAAGGTCGTCATCGACTCCCCCCACACCGGCCAGGGGCGGCAGCTTCACCTCATTGACATCAGCGGGATTGTGGGGTGAGCGTACGTCGGCGCACCGCTCGATTGCCTTGACCAGTGCTAGTCCTCGTGGCCCTCCGCCTCACGGAACATCTGATCACGGACCTCCTTGCGAATCTGGATGCTTCGGCGCATCACGTTGCGCAGATACTGGATGCTCTCCTCCCGTTCGCCCCAACCTTCGACGCGTTCATACACTCTAACCGCCGCACCGATAGTATCGAGATCGCGCAGAAGCGACCGGCAGAGGCGGACTTCGCGTACGATGTCGTGGAACGCAAACTCGAAGATTGGGATACCGTCAGCCAGTCGGGTTCGAATCTCCCGTATGGGTAGCTCCGTGTACCGGCGCACACACTTGATTGTGGCCGGTATGCCATCAACAGGGGGCACAATCGCCAGCCGAAACATCCGAAACGCACCTCCCCTCGGCTGCGGGCAGCGGCACGCTACCCCACCGGCGTCCGCTGTCGATTGAGCACGAGCACATCGTCCACCCGGAACGTCGCAAGGCACCGAGTCCTGCCGTCACGGTCCAGGAATTCGATCTCTGCACCATCCGGCGGCAGCAGTTCCACCACAGTGCCCACGTCGCCCACCTCGATGCTTGGGTCGTCACCGCCGCGGAGCACCGCTACGAGGTCGAGAAGTTGAGGCTTTCGGAGATTGGCCATCGGCAAATCCTCACCTTCTACAGTATATAACAACTCACCAATCGGGGGAACCGCTCTCCGCTCAGAACGATCCATGCCGAGCGGACGGTCCGCGTTCCCCCTGGCCCCTGAAGCGCGAAGTCGATCACGTACCGTTGCCCATAACGGTCCAGTTTTCCGAGCACCGCTTCCCCGGCTGCTGCCGCATCTTTGAGCGCGTCGAGCAACAGCCCGGCGTTGTCGAGGGAGATTCCGAGGAGATCGTGGAACAACCGCGCCTTGTGTTTCCCGTCATCGTGCTCCTCGTTGAGGCAGTAATCGACGATCTTGCGCTCATCGACGATCGCACGATCCCCCCATGGGAGTTTCATTGCGGCCTCTTCTCGCTCAGCGGACACGAACTCTCCCAGTTCTTTGGAACAACAGAAGGTCCCTGTTGTCTTGTCACTTGGGGGAACACCCGGGTGTAACGGCTGAGGGGGTTGGACGGACGGCCGATCCGTAGGAACCGAAGCCGGATTGGCGATCCCTCGGTTTCGAGGACGGTTTGGCAATCCGTCCCACGAATCCCTACGCCGTCGCCTCCTTGATCAGCTCCAGCGTCTCGTCGATGTGCTCGATCTTCGAGAAGCCGATGGTGAATGCCTGCACGGCGCCGAGGCCGAGGACGTACTTGAGCGACTTCAGGCGTTCCTCGCGGGTCTTGAAGGACCCCTCGCCGTAGATCTTCATGCCCAGCACGCCGCGGCCCTTCTTCTGCATCCGGGCGATCTGGGCGGCCACGTCGGCCGGGGGGCCGTCCATCTTGTCGCCCGCGTGATTGATTCGCACTAGATGAACGTCCATCTCCGGGCAGTCGGCCGCGTCGACCAGGGCGTCGAGCGTGTGGCAGGAAACGCCGATCGCCCGGACCCGGCCCTTCTGCTTCGCCTCCAACAGTGCGTCGATCACCGGGCGCATGTCGCCGGGCCACTGGTCCTTGGTCATGCAGTGGATCAAGACGGTGTCGAGCGTCTCGATGCTCAGCTCCTGGCGGAACCGCTCGACGTCGGCCTTGGTCTTCTCGGCGTCCTTGGCCCGGGTCTTGGTCTGGATGAACAGCTCCTCGCGGGGCAGCTCCTTGAGCGCGGTCTTGACAAAGGGGTGCATGCGGTACATGTCGGCAGTGTCGATGTAGCGGATGCCGCGGTCGAACGCCTCGCGCGCGAGCTTCACGAAGGCTTCCTCGCCCATCGCGCGCTGCTCGCTTCCGCCCCGGGTCCCCGTGCCGATGCCCAGCACCGAGGTCTTGATGTCGGTTCGGCCCAGGGTGACCACGTCGGTCCCCGAGGTGGGCTTGATCGGGGCCACGGCCACCGCCGGCTCGCCCATCGCAAAGCGTCCGCCCAGCGCCACCGCGCCGGCCGCCAGGGAAGTGCTCGCCAAGAACTCACGGCGTGTGATGGTCGACATATCTTGCTCCTTGTGGATCGAGGGTCTCTTGCCGGGCGCACATGCCGAACGAAAAAGGGACCAGGTTTATTTTGCCGGAACCGCCCGAAGGGTGCTTCGCACAAAATATACCTGGTCCCTCTGTGGTTACGAACGCACGAACGATTGTATCGTACCGCGGCCGGGTTGGCAATCTGCGGCTTTCGGGGCTGGCAGCCGCGATCCAGGTTTGTGCCGGGCCGGCTCGCGTGCTACGATGTTATCCACGCTGGAGATCATTCCCGCCGGGCCCCCGGCAGGGAGCGATCTTCTGCCGCGTGACGCTTCAGCCAGATGGGGAAACGCCTTGTACGACGGCCTTCCAAGGCCGTCGCCGTGGTAGGCAAGCCTTCGACGGCCTTGGAAGGCCGTCGTACTTCAGACGGCTGACGTGTTGCCTTGCCGCATTCCCCCAGCGCCGGAGCAAGATCATGCCCCGTCTCATCATGGCCATCGGATTGGCCGTCGCCCTCGCGCCGGGCGCCGTCTCAAGCGCCCGTTCGGCCGAGCCGGCGCCCGAGAATCTTGCTCGCCGGGCCAAGGTCTCGGCCAGCAGCGAGTACGACGGGCGCTACCTCGCCCGGTTCGCCGTGGACGGGCTGATCCCGCTGCCGCTCTGCCAGAACGACCCCGAGGCGGCCTGGGCCACGCGCGGCGCCGCCTCGAAGTTCCAGGGCTGGCTCGCGCTCGAATGGGACCGGCCGGTCGACGTGGCCGAGATCGTCTACTACGGGCGCACGGCCATGGTCCTCGAAGAGTGTTTCAAGGACTACGAGGTTTATTTCGACGACACGGCCGAGCCGATCGTGCGCGGCCAATTCGCGATGACCGGCGACCCGCAGCGGATCAAGGTCCCCAAGACGGCGGTCCGCAAGGTGACGCTGAAGTTCCTCAGCGCCTACACCGGGCGATACAACCCGGGCGCGTCGGAGATCGCGGTCTACGCCTCGAGCCCCTCGGACAAGGCCCTGCTCGCCTTCCGCACGGAAGCGCGGAGCCCGGCCGAAGAGCAGCTCGCCGAGGACCTCTACGCCGGGCGCCTCGGCTTCCGCGAGGTCCTGCTGATCCACCGCCACCACCTGGCCCTGTCACACGTCTACACGTACCACGTCGAGGGCTTTCGGCCCGGCGGCGGGCTGTACGTCTACACGCCCGGGCCCGAGGGCGGTGCGCTCCGCTGCCTGGTCGATTCACCCGAGGGGGAGATCATCGACTGCGACCTCTCGTACGACGCCGGCGAGGTGGTCTTTTCCTGGAAGCGGGGCGGGGTGCAAATGGCCCGTCCCAATCAGATGACCGACGAGGTGGACCGCAGCCGCCCGGAGGACAACTACCAAGTCTGGCGCGTACACCTCGACGGCACCGGATTGACGCAGCTTACCGACGAGCCCTCGAACAATCTGAACGCCTGCTGGCTCCCCGACGGGGGGATCGCGTTCATTTCCGACCGCAAGCCGGCCTATGCCTACTGCTTCGTGACCACCTCGCCCGTGCTCTATCGCATGGACCGCGACGGGGGCAACCAGAAGCGGCTCTCGGCCAACTACTTGATGGATTTCACCCCGGGCGTGCTCGAAGACGGCCGGATCATCTACACCCGCTGGGAGTACGTCGACCGGCCGGCTTGCCCGATCCAGAGCCTCTGGGCCATCAACCCGGACGGCACCGGGCTGGCCGGGTTCTACGGCAACCGGGTGATCGCGCCCGGCACGTTCATGCACGCCAACTCGATCCCCGGCACGCACAAGGTCCTGGCCCTGGCCACCAACCACAACGGCGACTGCCGCGGGGCCATCTGCGTGATCGACCCCACGCTGGGGGCCAACGCCCGCGAGGCCGTGCGAAACGTCACCCCCGAGGTAGACATGTACCGCGTGGGCGGCGTGTACGGCAACGGCATGAACGGGCCGTACGAGAACCCGGTGCCCATCGACGAGGAGCGGTTCTTCGTCTCCAAGAGCGGGTCGCTCCAGTTGCGCACCTTGGACGGCGACCGGATGACGCTGCTCAATCCCCGCGACGGCATGGGCTTCTACTCGGCCCAGCCGGTCCGCGCGGTGAGCTGCCCGCCCGTGGCCGCCACCGTGCGTCTCGACGAGTCGGTCGAGCTGGCCGAGGACGGGAGCGTGTCGGGCTCGTGGGCCACGGTCATGCTCCAGGACGTGTACCAGGGCCTGCTCCCGCACGTCGCCCGCGGCGAAGTGAAGCAAATCTGCGTGGTCCAGGAGATCGAGAAGAGCACGTTCACGCCGCTGATGCACGCGGTGCCCACGGGCAAGGGCTACGCCTCGAACACGGCGTTCGGCTATCAATTCCCGCTGGTTTCGTGCGGGGCCACCTACTCGCCGAAGAAGGTCTGGGGGTTCGCCGACGTGGCCGAGGACGGCTCGGCCTGCTTCAAGGTCCCCTCGGAAGTGCCGATCTACTTCATGGCCCTCGACGCGGAGGGCCGGGCCGTGCAACGCATGAGGACCTTCACGCACATGATGCCCGGCGAAGTGCAGGGCTGCGTGGGCTGCCACGCGGACCGCAACGAGGTCTCGCCCCACGCGATCGACACCTTCGTGCGCTCGGCCCGGCCGCAGGAGCTCGCGGCGCCGGCATGGGGCGTGAAGGGTTTCAGCTATCCGGAAGTGGTGCAGCCGGTGCTGGATAAGCACTGCGTCGAGTGCCACAACGCCCGCCGGCAGGACGGCGAAGTGGACCTCTCGGGCGACCGGACCGACTTCTTCAACGTCTCGTACGACGTGCTGGCCCGCAAGGGCACGCAGGGCGAGCGGGCCCCGCACCTGCACAACGTGCCCCTGGACAGCGGGCGCGAGGGGCGAAGCCCCTATACGAGCTGGATCTGGACCATCAACGGCACGGAGCGGAACGTCCACCAGATCACGCCCAAGACGTGGGGCTCACCCGTCAGCAAGCTGGCGGAAATCGTCGCCTCGGGCCACCCCGACGAAAAGGGCAAGCCGCGCGTGGCCATGACCCCGGCCGAGCGGCAGCGGATCTACCTCTGGATCGACCTGAACGTGCCCTACTACGGCACGTCGGCCTCGAACCACCGCGACCGGATGGGCTGCCGGCGCATGTTGCCCGCGGAGCTCGCGCCCGTGCTCGCCGAGGTGGCCAAGCGGCGCTGCGCCGAGTGCCACGCCTCGGGCGTCCCGCGCACGTTCTACACGCGGATGCTCGAGCCCGAAAACAACGGTTTCCTGCTCGCGCCGCTGGCCAAGTCGGCGGGGGGGACGGAGGTGTGCGGACGCGCAGTCTTCGCGTCGAAGGACGACCCGGACTACCGGAAGATCCTCCACGTGTTTCGCCCCGTCCGGAAGCTGCTCGAGGCCCGCCCCCGGGCCGACATGGACGGCTTCGTGCTGCCGCCGTGCGAAGTGCCGGCGACGCCGAAGAAGCTGGCGCAGGCGGCTTCCCCATGAACGCAACCCCGCGATTCACCCGGCGACAGGTACTCGAGCGGACCGCTACGGCAGGCGTGGCGGTCACCGTGCCGCAGTTCGTTCCTTGCGGGGCGCTGGGGCAGCCGGGCCGGCCCGGGGCGAACGACCGGGTACACCTCGGCGTGATCGGCACGGGCATCCGCGGGAAGTACCTCATCGCCAACCTGCCCGCCGTGGCCCGCGCCGTGGCCCTCTGCGACAGCTACCTGCCCCGCGTGGCGGCAACGATCGAGCCTGAGGGCCGGTTCCAGGGCCTGCTGGCCCGATTTCGCGAGGCCGACGCCGGTCGGTGTGCCACCTACCAGGACTATCGCCGGTTGATCGACCGCGAAAAGCTCGACGGGGTGATGATCGCCGTGCCCGACCACCACCACGTGCTGGCCGCCGTGCTGGCCTGCCTGGCCGGGCTCGACGTTTACGTGGAAAAACCCCTGTCGCTCTGCGTTGCCGAAGGCCGGGCCCTGGTCGAGGCGGCCAAGCGCCACGGGCGCGTCTGCCAGGTGGGAAGCCAGAACCGCTCGATGCAAATCAACCAGTACGGCTGCAAGCTGATCCGCACCGGGGGCATCGGCCGGGTCGCGCTGGTCGAAATGCCCAATTACGCCGGCCCTATGCGTTACGGCGGTTTGCCCGAGGAGCCGGTGCCCGAGGGGCTCGCCTGGGACCTGTTCTGCGGCCCGCGCCCCCTGCGTCCCCACAACCGCAAGCTTTGGGTCAAGGACGAGTTCCGGATCGACGGCCGGCTCTGGCGGGGTTGGGACATGTGGCGGGATTACTCGGGCCACCTGATGACCAACTGGGGCGCCCACAGCCTCGACATGGTGCAATCTGCCCTGGGGACCGAAGACACGGGGCCGGTCGAGGTCTGGCCGATGACAGAGGAGCACCGGGGCGAGATGCGGACTTGCCCGGTCGCGATGCGTTACTTCGACGGCACCGAGGTGCGGTTCGTGCTCGGCTACGACGATAAGTGGACGTTCCACGGCGAGCGGGGCAAGGCCCTGATGCGGCGCAACGAGTTCCGGACCGATCCGCCCGAGCTGGCCGTCGACGCCCCCGACCCCCGGGAGGCCCGGGCACCATGGCGCGGCTCGAGCGTCGTAGCCCGGCCGCACATCGAGAACTGGCTTCAGTGCATCAAGACCCGCGCCACGCCGAACGCGCCGCTCGAACTGGGCCACCGCTCGGTGACCGTCTGCCACCTGGCCAACATCGCCCGCGAGCTGGGCCGGCCCCTGCGCTGGGACCCGAAGACCGAGACCTTTCCCAACGACGACGAGGCCAACCGGCTGCTCGATCGCCCGCGACGAGAAGGCTTCGAGCTGCCCCATGTCGGCTAATGCGAAATGCTCACTAAGGACCTCGGACAGGATAACAGGATGTACGGGATTTATTTAGCGCGTGCGGAAGCCTACATCCTGTTCATCCTGTAATCCTGCCCAAAAAGAGGCTGTTACATGGACCTCTTCGAAGCCATCGAAAGACGCCACAGCTACCGGGGCGATTTTACCGACGATCCGGTGCCCCGCGAAGACCTTTGCCGCATCGTCGAGGCGGGCATCCGCGCCCCCTCGGCGGCCAACGAGCAGGTGGCCTCTTTCGTGGTGGTCGACGAGCCGGAACTGCTCGGCCGGCTCGCCGAGATCGTCGACAAGCCCGTCTGCCGCTCGGCCAAGGCGGTGATCGTTTGCGTGGCCGACCCGCGACTGATCCTGGGCGGCGTCTCCTTTGCCACCGAGGACTGCGCCGCCTCGGTCGAGAACATGCTGCTGGCCGTAAGCGCGCTGGGCTACGCCACGGTCTGGCTCGACGGCGTGCTCCGGCGCGAGGACCGCGCCCGCCGCATCGCCCGGCTGCTCGGCGTGCCGGACGACCGAGAGGTCCGCATCCTGCTGCCCATCGGCGTGCCCGTCGAGCAGCACGCCCAGAAAGAGAAGCTCCCCTTCGACAAGCGGGCGTGGTTCAATCGGTACGGCCGTCAGGCCGACTGACGGTCGCCCTCTTCGAAGATGCCCTGGAAACTTGGGCGCGAGGGACGCGGCCCCCCGAATGGGGGCCGGTCGAGGCGAACGTGGTGCCTTCCACAAACGGGCCCTGCGAGCACGCAGTCCTACGGCAGTGCCGCGGTGCCACCGGCTTAGCCTTGGCGCCGCAGCCGATTCGCCGTATCGTCAGAGTGTGGGAGGGAGTGCCCAACTGCCCCGTGTCGAAAAGCCGAGGATCAACCATGTCGTCGACCAGACTCGAGAAGCGTGTTGCCGCCTTGGAAGAGGAAGTGGCTCGGCTGAAGTCGAGGATCGAAAGCACCGACGCCTCAGCGCCGTGGTGGGAACGCATTGCCGGTACGTTCCAGAAGGACCCGGTCTACGAGAAGGCGCGAAAACTGGGCCGGGAGTACCGGGAATCGCAACGGCCCGACGCCTCTCGCACCGGCCGGTAGGTCAGGCCGATGTTCGTACTCGACACGGATCACATGAGCCTGCTGGAGTGGGACAACGAGGGCTCAGCGCCACTGCGGGAACGGCTTGCTGACCTCGATCCGGACGAAGTGGCGACGACGATCGTCAGCTATGAAGAGCACATGCGCGGCTGGATGGCGTATATCGCTCGCGCAAGAACCGTCGCCCAACAGGTGGAAGGCTACAAGAGGCTTCGACGTCACTTGGAGAACTACCGTCAAGTTCCTATTCTGGATTTCGACGAGGATTCCGCCAGCGAGTTCCAACGGCTTCGTCGGGCTCGCATTCGCATCGGCTCAATGGACCTGAAGATAGCGGCCATCGTGCTCGCCCGCAATGCAACGCTTCTTTCGCGGAACCGGAGTGATTTCGAGAGGGTGCCCGGATTGACCGTTGAGGACTGGACTACGACACCCGGGGAAGACTGAAGCGAATCAGCCGCACTCTACTTGACTCGTGTTGGCCCGCCCGCCTGGCGATCCCGGTCGTTATGCGGAGGACGCTAGATCCAAGACCATGACGAAGCAGTCGCACAGCCAGAAGATAGGGGCGGTTGGCCACAAATGGGCGATGCTGCTGATCCAGCGTCACCCTGATTGGCTTTCTCGCGACCTCGCTGAGGACTTCGGCGTTGATGCCGAGGCGGAGTTGACTGAACGCGGAGTCAATGGCGAGGTACTGAAGCTTCAGTTCAAGAGTTCGGAATGCGTTGAAACATCGGACGAGAAGGTTCGGTTTTCCATAGACAGGAAATACCTGGATTACGCAAGCGTGTGCCGATATCCAGTCCTCTTCGTAACAATTGACACCACCGCCGAACAAGCGTGGTACTTGTGGCTTCAGGATTGGCTGCTTCTGCAACGTCGCGCGGGGCGGGAGATTACCCCTGGGCAAGACAACTTCACGGCTTGGGTTGATCGCTCACGGACTCTATCGAGTGGTCTGGATGGTGAACTCAAGGATATCGCAAGATGGCGCGGTAGCACGCAATTGCTGCTGAGTCTGCTCGATGCGATGCGTGCCGCGGCCGCGACCGAATCCAAGGAAATCACGGACAGGATCGTCGATCTAGTCGTGGCAGCCGCGCCCGACATCGCTGACGTGACACTTGATGTCGTCCTCGAAGAGGCCGTTCTCTTGGGTGATCGAATGCGTGGTACGTTGGAGGGCCTTAAGGTTAGCGATCAACTCTTTGAGCTCGTTCGCAGATTTGGCGACAAGACATCGGCTATTTCTGTTGACCATATGGTGCGGCGTGGAGAGTCCTACTCACGTACGGGCCTGATCGCTCTTGGAATTCTTTATGACGACTTTTTCGCCCACACGAAGTCTCTGTCGCTTGTTGATCTGTTTATGGGGAAGGACCTTCCACACGTCGCATACTACTGTGCCCTCCGCGAGAGACATCCCAAGAAGAAGTGCCTCGATTTTGTCTTCGGACCAGGCGACTTCCGTTTCGCAGGGTTGAAATTCAAGGAACCGACTCATTGGAAATTCGCTGACAAGTATGCTAATCGTGGACCATCAGCGATACTTGATTACCTGACACCAACGGAAACCGCATAACCAAGGGAGACGCAGAAAAGAGGACATGACTGATTATGTAACGTGCCCAGGGCCATCGGTCTTGTCCAATATCAGCCAGGTCCCCTTCTCGCGTCCAACTCCGCCATCACGTACGGCCCCTCGGGCATCACCGCGATGGTGGCGTCCGGCCCGTGGTCTTCCAGGGCCGTTGCCACGGCGGCTTCGACGCTTTCGGCGGGCTCGACGAATAGGTGGCGGAGCGTCTCGGGCGAAAGGCCGTCGGTCACGACGCGGACTTTGGCGTGGCGGCGGACCTTGGCCAGCTCCTCGACCTGCCACTGGTCCTTGACGAAGTAGTCGGTGTTGAGGATGCGGTCCATGAAGGCGTCGAGCGAGTCGAACTCGTCGAAGATGCTCGTAAACTCCGGGCTGCCGATGCCCTCGGTCATGCTCGCGGCCAGCACCACCGTGCCGCCCGGCTTGAGGATCGGCAGGGCGGCGACCATGCCCTTGACCGATTGGTAGAAGGTCGTGTCGAGCGGGTAGCCGGCCGAGCTGGTCACCACGATGTCGACCGGTCGGGGCACGGTGTCGGTGACCGGCTTGCGCGCGAAGGCGGCGCCCTCGTGGAACGCCTCTTCCATGTCGCCGGCCACGACGCGGAGGATCCGCCGGCGGTCGTCGATCACCACGTTGAGGATGAAGTCGCAGCCGGCGCGCTTGGCGATCGTCGTGTTCTCCTCGTGAACCGGGTTGTTTTCCAGGCAGCCGCTCCGGGCGTTTTCGTGCTCCAGGTAGGCGGGGCTGTGCCAGACCTTGATCGTCTCGATGCCGGCCACGCCCGGGCAGATCAGCTTGCGCCCGCCGCTGAAGCCGGCCATGAAGTGGGGCTCGATCAGGCCGGTGGCGATCTTCAGATCGGCCTCGGCGTAGCGGCGGTCGATCCAAATCGGCACGCCGCGGGGACTCTGGCCGAGGTGGACGTGCTCGGCGGGCTCCTCGCCGTGGTGGTTCTCGATGCGGTAACGCTCGAAGACCTCGCGCCCGACCATCTCGGCCAGCTCGTCGCCCAGGTTGGGGCGGTGCAGCCCCGTGGCCACGAGGATGAGGATCTTCTCGCGCGGGATGCCGGCCGCTTCGAGCTCGGCCAAGAGCGGCGGGAGAATGACCGGGTTGGGGACGGGCCGGGTGACGTCGCTTACCAGCACGCAGGCGTCGCGGCGTCCCCGGGCCAGCTCGGCCAGGGGCGGCGTGCCGGTCGGTTGGCGAAGCCGGGCCAGGACTTCGGCCGCGGGATCGGCCAGCGGCGGATGGGGCCGGCATTTCAGGCACTTGACCACGTTGCGGTCGGGCAGCTCGACCTCGAGGCCCTCACGCCCGTACTCCAAGCGGACCCGCATCGCAACGACTCCCGCCGCGGCCTACTTCTTTTCCTTCTTCTCTTTCTTTTCTGCTTCCGGAGCGGCAGCGGCCGTGTCGCCCTCTTCCTCCTCCTCTTTCTTCTTCTTCTTTTTCTTCTTCATCGAGAGCTTGTAGACCCGCACCTTGGGCAGCCCGTAAGGGCTTTCGCCCTCCTGCCACCGGTCGGCCTCGCGGAGCTTCAGGATGCGTTCGGCGCGGCTGAGCACGCTGCGGTTTCGGACCAGCCCGCTGCGCACGTGAAGGCTCTTGTCCATGGTCATGACGCGGTCTCCAAAGGGAGGGGGAGGTCGTAGTGTAGGTCGGGCTCGGCGGGCCGAACGGGGACGGTCCGCCAGGGGGCCCACGGCCCACCAGGCCCAGCCGGCCCGCAAGCTACTCAGTATAGAGCCGGGCCCGGGCCGTGGCAAGCAGACGCCAACGAAAAAGGGGACGCAGCTCTTGGCCAGATCCTCGTTCCCAAGCTCCAGCTTGGGAATGTCAGGCGCCGGTTCCCATGCCGGAGCTTGGGAATCGGTGCTCGTCGCGGATATCTTGCCTAAACCCCCAGAAAAGAGCTGCGTCCCCTTTTTCCTTTTACACGTCGTCGGCGTCCACGCGGCGGATCATCTGCAGGAACCGCTCCATCGAGGGGCAGCGGTCCTTGGGCTCCGGCTCGATGCAGTAGTGGATGGCCTCGGCGAGCTGGGGGTGGATATGGGGGCGGTGGTGCCGGATGTCGGTCGGGGTCTGGTCGTGGGTCATGGCCACCAGGCCCGTGTCGCCCCGCAGCCAGGGCAACTCCCCGGTACAAATCTCGTAGGCCGTCACGCCGAACGCGAAGATGTCGATTCGCTCGGCGGTCCAGCGGCGCCGGACCAGTTCGGGGGCCATGTAGTTGGCCGTGCCGGTGCGGTTGCCGGGCTGCATGAAGGGCCGCGTGGCCGGCACGCTCAGCCCGAAGTCGATTAGCTTCAAGTTCCGCCCCTCGTCGGTGAGCATCAGGTTCCTGGGGCACATGTCACGGTGCAGGAAGCCGGTGCCGTGCATCGAGGCCAGGGCCTCGCCCGCCTGCCGGATGAAGTGGACCCGGCGGCCCGTGAGCCGGCCGTCCCGCCCGATAATCAGCGAGCTGAAATTGGGCCCTTCCAGGTACTCCATCACCAGGTAGGGGTCGCCGTCGACCGTCAGGCCGTGCTCAAAGGTCTCCACGATTCCCGGGTGGCGGAGCTGGACGGCGATCTCGCCTTCCGAGGGCTTGTTGAGGCCCCGGAACCGGGCCTCGAACTGTTCGGTCTTCTCCCGGCTGAGGATCTTCAGGCCCACGATCTCGTCGGTCCGCAGGTCGCGGGCCATGTAGAACTTCGACATCGTGCCCTGGATCCCCTCGCGCAACAACGCGAACCGGACCGACACGTTTAGACGCGGGCCGGTGAACAGGGAGCGAAACAGGTCCAACAGGGCCATGGCGGAAGTCGCCCGGGGGTGACGGCGGGGAGGTTCAGGCGGCCAGAGTGAGGCCGATTCCGCTCAGGCCGCCCGATCTTACCCAAACACCCATTCTACCTCCCTGAGGGGTGGGGGAGCAAGCGCCGCGGGGTCGTTGCAGGGCGGACGCTGGAGTACAGGCTTTAGCCTGTCGTCGGCAGCCTGAAGGCTGTACTCCAGCACGCAACTCCAACACGTGCGTTACTTCCCGCAGTAGTCGATGGCCCGGGCCAGCTCGCTCTTGAGGTCCTGGCGGCGGACGATGCGGTCGATGAAACCGTGCTCCAGCAGGAACTCGCTCGTCTGGAAGCCCTTGGGCAACTCGATCCGGATCGTGGCCTTGATGGTCCTCGGGCCGGCAAAGCCGATCAGCGCCTTGGGCTCGGCAAAGACCACGTCGCCCAGGGAAGCGAAACTAGCTGCCACGCCACCCATGGTTGGGTTCGTCAGGACCGAAATGAACAGCCCGCCCGCTTGGTCGAACCGCGCCAGGGCGGCCGAGACCTTGGCCATCTGCATCAGGGAGAGCATTCCCTCGTGCATCCGGGCCCCCCCGCCGGAGCCGGAAATGATGATCAGCGGCAGCTCCTCTTCGGCGGCCCGCTCGATCGTGCGCGTGAGCTTCTCCCCCACCACGGAGCCCATGCTGCCCATGATGAAGGCCGAATCGGTCACACCGAAGGCCACGCGTCGGGCGCGGATCATGCCCGTGCCGACCACGGCCGCGTCCATGAGCCCGGTCCGATCCTGCTCGTCCCGGAGCCGCTCGCGATAGGGCTTCTTGTCGACGAAGTCCAGGGGATCACAGGGCGCGAGCTCGGCGTCCCACTCCTCGAACGTCCCCTCGTCGAGCACCTGGCGGATCCGCTCCCGCGCCGGGACATACCAGTGGTAGTCGCACTCAGGGCAGACGCCGAGCCGCTTTTCCGCTTCCTTGCGGAAGATCGTCTGCTCGCACCCCGGGCAGCGGCGCCAGAGTCCCTCGGGCACTCCGCGCTTGGGGCGCTTCATGACGCTCTTCCAGCTTCCAGGATCGGGGCCGGTTGCGGGCATGGTCGTGAGATCGAGAGACGAGGAAGTAGGGGGTAGGAGGTAGGGAGCAGGATATAGCGAGTAGGAAGTAGGGCGATAATAGCCGCAGGCGGCAGCCCGCGGGAGGTCGCCGCGGGAGCTCGCCGGCGCGCAACCTGTTGAAGGAATCGGCAGTTTCAACCCCCGGTGTTTAGCCGCCGTTTTGGAGCACTTCCTTCGGCTCGATATCGAGCACCTCCCAGCGTCCGCGTCCGTTGCTCACTTTCCAAAGGTCGCCCAGCTCTCCGTGGAGGAAGAAGTGGCGGACCAGGCTGGCTAGGGGCTCGGGAACCACTACGGCGATGGCCCCCTGCTTGTGGCGCTTCAGCAGCTTCGTCATGGCGGCGCGGACGCGCACGGCCGCCTCGCTGATCATTTCGCCTTCGGGAGGGCAGACGTTTTCGGGCTGCTCCTGCCACTGCTTGTAGACCTTGGGTTGTTTTCGGCGGACCTCGTCGACGAGCATGCCCTGCCACAGTCCTTGGTTGAGGTTCTGCATCCGCTCCATCTTGCGGAACTTCACGCCCAGGGCCTTGGCGATGGCCCGGCCCGACTGCTCCGACGGCTGCGAGGCGGGCGCGTAGACCGCCTCGATCCGGCGATCGTAGAGCTGCTCGATGACCGCTGCCACCTCGTTGCTGCCCAGCTCGTTGAGCGGCACGTCCAGCGAACCCTGGATACGCTCTTCCTGGTCGTAGTCCGTCGAACCGGGACGAATCAAGATAATCTGGAGCATGGCTAGTTTCGCCCGTCTTTGGATGCCTTTGCCAATCGGGTCATTTTTCCCAGGAACGCGCCGTAGTCGTCCTGAGAGAACAGGGCCGAGCCGGTCACGAACAGGTCGGCCCCGGCCGCCGCGCACTGCCCGACGGTATCGAGGTTCACCCCGCCGTCGACCGACAGCAGCAGGCCCTCGCCGGCCCAGCGGCGGACCGCCGCGAGCTTTTCCACTGCCACGGGCTCGAACTCCTGGCCGCCGAAGCCGGCCATCACGCTCATCACCAGCACGAGGTCGCAATAAGGGAGGCAGTCGCGCACGGCCTCGACGGACGTGGGCGGGTTGAGCGTGATCCCCGCCGCCGCCCCCAGCGATCGGATCTTCTCCAACAGCGCTTGCGGCTCGGGCGCAACCTCGACGTGGATCGTCAACAGATCGGCCCCGGCCTCGCGGAACGGCTCGATGTACCGCCAGGGCTCGGAAATCATCAGGTGGACGTCGAGCGGCAGCTCGGTCACGCGCCGGATCGCCTTGACCACCGGGACGCCGATGCTCAGGTTGGGCACGAAGTGGCCGTCCATCACGTCGAGGTGCAGTAGGCGGGCGCCCGCCGCTTCAACCCGCCGTATCTCCCGCTCCACGTTGGCAAAGTCGCACGAGAGCAACGACGGCGCAACCAGCGGCCTGGCGGTGTGCAAATCGGCAACCAACGACGCCACGGACATAGGACAGGCGTCCAAGCGAAAGGGAAAAAACAGACGGCGGCGAAATGCAGAGAGATGCTGCGATAGACGCTCAGGCGGGAGTTACCCGTCTGCTCTTCGGAGTCTGCCGATCGGCTACGGCCCGACCGTGACGTACCGCCTCGCACACCAAAGAAAGATCACGCCCAAAACGGCAATCGCCGCCACGGGCCAACGGGCGGCTCGTGACGGCACCCTTCACGCCCATATTCTACCAATGCCCGCAAGCGGCGTCTGCGCCCTTTCCGAGGAAAATCGTAAGTCCTTATGCCGCAATGGGTTACGTTCGTTTTCGCACCCCCGCGCGGCGGCGCACCGCCGGGAAATCACCGCTCCAGCTCCTCGCTCTGCGGCAGGTCCTCGAGACTCTCCAGGGAGAACAACTCCAGGAAACGGTCGGTCGTGCAATAGTAAGCCGTGCGTCGCGGGCTGCCCCGGCGCTCGACACGCAACAGACCGCGGCGCACCAACTGCGCGAGAACGTGGGAGCTGGGTTTGCCCCGCTGGCGGCTGACCTCCTCCGAGCTGAGCGGCTGCTCGTAGGCCACGATGGCCAGCACGTCGATCGCGGCCTGCGAGAGCCGGGCCTCGCGGATGCGCCCATAGAAGCGGTTGCGCAGCGGATGGTACGCCCGGCGGAGTGTGAGCCGGTAGCTGCCCCCTTCGTCGATAATCGTGTAGGGGCGCCCGCTCTGTGCGTACCGCTCGTTGAGCTCGCCGATCAGCGGGGGGATCTCGTCCGGCTCGACCCCGCGCATCAGCTCGGCCGCCTGCTGCGCCGAAAGCCCCCGGCTCTCCTGATTGCCCACGAAGAGCATCGCTTCGAGGATCGAGCGGGGAGTGACCGGGCAACACTCGTCGGCCGCCTGCGTCGCAACGTCGGTTTCCCCGGTTTCGTCGGCGTCCGCGTCGGGAATGTCGCCGGAGGGCTGCGCAGCGTCGCCGGGCGGCGCGTCCTCCTCTTCGGCCCGGCCGCCCATGACCTCGGCAAACGCCTCGGCGAGCGCGTCGAGCGAGAGGTCCTGCTGCGGCCCGGTCTCAGACGATTCGTCGGTGTGCTGGGACATCATCCCCACCGTTTGGCCACTTCCCGCTTCATGAACGCCAGGCCGTCGCCGGCGAGCTGTTTTTCGCTGGGGTACATCCGCCGCCAAATTTTCGTGGCGGGAATCAGGTTCTCCAGCGAAAGGCCGAATGCCTCGATGACCATCAGGTTGTCGTAGCCGATTTCGTGGAGCGTGTCGAAATTCTCGTCCCAGCGGACGTTCCCCTTGCCCGGCGTGCTGCGGTCGTTCTCCGAAATGTGGACGTGAACGAGCCGGTCTTTCAGTGCCCGGATGGCGTCCGGGGTGCTCTTCTCCTCGATGTGGGAGTGGAACGTGTCGTACATCGCCCTGCACCGCGGCATGTTCACCGCCTCGCAGAATCGGGCCAGGTCGGCCGCGCAGTTCAACAGGTAGCACTCGAAGCGGTTCAGGTACTCCAGGCCCAGGTTCACGCCGCAGGTTGCGGCGTGCTCGGCCACCTCCTGCATCGACTCGACGGCCCATTTCCACTCGTCCTCGGTGGGCCCGCGCCCGCTGAAGTACCCCAGGGCCGAGTGATAGGGCCCCACCAGCGTCTCGACCCCGGCCGCCTGACAGCACTCGACCGCCCGCTTGTTGGCCTCGATGCCCTTCTTTCGCACGGCTGGGTCGGTGCTCATCGGGTTGTCCCCCTCGCCACGCACCGTGCAGCCGGTCCGGGCCAGCCCGATCTCGTCGAACCGCTTGCCCCACCGGGCATACTTGTCGACGTCGGTCTCGAACACGGGGATCTCCACCGCGTCGAAGCCCATCTCCTTGATTTCATTCAACAGCGGCACCACGTCGTCGGTGAGCGTGTCGACCCACAGGAAGAGGTTCATTCCAAAACGCATGGGGTTCTCCTTTCGATGACGGCAAGCGGATTCACTTTATCCTCATTCCCATGCTCTGCATGGGAACGCACTGGCCCGACGCCCTGCGTCGGCAACCGATCAGCCGCATGTCCCGGTCAGCCGTAGGGACGCGGAGCGTCCCGACAGTCGGTTCCCATGCAGAGCATGGGAACCAGTTGTAATCCGTGGACGTGCGTGCAAGCACGCACCCTACGCCGGTATCCCCTTGAGCAGCTCCTCCCGCCGCCTTTCGACGAGCCGCCGGGCCCCGGGCAGCATCTCACCGAAGCCCTCCGGCAGAGGCTCCAGCCCCACGCGGCGCATCACCTGGCTGAGCCGCCTTAACAGTTTCCCATCTTCGAGGTAGTCCGACAAGATCCGCTCCCGCTCGAACAGGACGATCATCTGGGCCAGCCGCCGGGTCGGCCGGGGGGCCATCCGGTTGACCGCCCGCTCGACTGCCGCCGGGTCGATCGCCGCCAGGAGCCCGTAGTACCGCTCTAGCTCGGCCGGGTGGCGAGCCACCAGCGCGGCGTCGAGCAGGACCTCCACCAGCAGGTGGCCGAGGAACCCCGGGCGCAGCCCCGTCTCGCCCCCCAGGGCATCGCGCACGAGCACGGTCATATCGAGCATCGTCTCGGCGAACGCCCGGGTGTCGTGGAACTTCGCGTCGTCGGCCAGGTGCTGCCAGACCCCGCCGGCCACCGCGGCGGCGACCGGGTCCGGATCGGCCAGCAGCGGCTCGACCCGCTTTTTCCGCATCCGCACCCGGCGGTCGACCACCGAGAGCCAGTCGGGCACGCCCGTGCCGGCGGCGAAGTACGGGTCGTCGAGGAAGGGCAGGGCGTGGGCGAAGTAGTTCATCCGCTCGGTCCAAAAGAAAAAGGGGACGGGGCTAATTTGCCTTCAACGGCCCGAAGGGTGCTTCGCACAAATTAGCCCCGTCCCCTGTTTCCTCCTTAGAACCGAACGAGATGCTCCGGCAGGTCCGGCGTCGCGCCGGACTGCGTGCAGACGTAGGCGGCCACGTCGTTGGCGCGGCGGTGGATGGCGTCGAGTTCCCAGCCGGCCAACAGGCCCATAACCACCGCGCCGGTGAACGAATCACCGGCCCCCACGGTGTCGGCCACGTTGACCCGCGTGCCCGGCACGGCGGACGTGCCATCGCGGCTTCGCAGCACCGAGCCGTTTGCGCCCTTGGTCAGCGCGACCAGCGTGAGATCGTATTGCCGCAGCACGGCGTCGAGGAACGGCCCCTCGTCGGCCGGCAGCGACAAGAGGTCGGCCACCACCGGCAGCTCGTCGTCGTTAAGCTTCAGCACATCGGCGTGCCCGAGGCTCGCGGCGATGATTTCGGCGTCGAAGTAATGCTGGCGGAGATTGATGTCGAAGACCCGCAGGCAGCCGTTGCCGGCCGCTTCCAGGAACCGCCGTATCGTGGCCTGCGAGACCTCCGACCGTTGGGCGAGCGAGCCGAAGCAAACCGCGTCGGTCCGCGCGGCCAGCTCCTCCAGCCCCGGCACGTCCGGGATGAAGTCCCAGGCCACGCCCGTGTGGATCGTGAAGTCGGGCTTGCCGTGCTCGTCCAGCTCGACGGAGACCGTGCCGGTGGGGTGGTCGGCATCGACGGCCACGAGCCGCCGGTTCACGCCGAGCCCGTCGAGCCGCGCGAGGATCTCGCGTCCCAGCTCGTCGTCGCCCACGGCACTAACAACGTGGGCGTCGGCCCCGAACTGCTTGGCGTGATACGCGAAGTTGGCCGGCGCCCCGCCGAACTGCTTCCCCTCGGGCAGCAGGTCCCAGAGGACCTAGCCGAGGCCGACGATGGTGGGGCGGTGGTTGGGGGGCGATGGGGGCATGCTGCTTCGATGCGTTGAAGAAGTCGGAGGCGAGAGGGAGGGACGGAGAGACTGAGGGACTGAGAGATGGTGCGACCTTGGCATTCGATCCTTCCCTCTGTCCCTCCTTCCCTCCTTCCCTCCGTCCCTCCGTCCCTCCGTCTCTCCGTCTCTCCTTCCTGTCCTAAACCCCCACCCAGCTCCCCTGTTTCGCACTATCCAGCACCGCGTCGCAGACCTTCTGCGTCCTCAGGGCCTGCTTCATGTCGGGCTGGAAGGCCGGGCCGCCTTCGAGGCTCGCCAGGAAGTCCGCGAAGCCGTTGATGAACGTGTGCTCGTACCCGATCGTGCATCCCGGCACCCACCAGCTCTTCATGTAGGGGTGCTCGAAGTTCGTGACGTGGATCCGCTGCCAGCCGGTCAGGTGGTCCTCGATCTTCTTGCCCGTGGCCGGGTCGGCGTAGCGGAAGAACTGGAGGATGTGGGGATCCTCGAGGTCGAAGTAGAGGGCCCCGTTCTCGCCGTTCAGCTCCATCGTGCTATAGTTCTTTCGCCCCCGGGCATACCGGGTGCTCTCGAAGGTGCCGATCGAGCCGTTCTCGAACACGGCCAGGAACATGCAGGCGTCGTCGATGTCGACCTTCTCGACCTTGCCCGTGTCGGCGTGCTTCCGCTCCTTGATGAACGTCTCGGCGTAGGCCGTGACCTTCTTGATCGGGCCGTTGAGCCATTCGGCCGAGTCGATCGAGTGGGCCAAGAGGTCGCCGGTCACGCCGCTGCCGGCCACGCGGCTATCGAGCCGCCACAGGGCCATGCCGCCCTGGGGGACGTCCTGGCCGATCGTGTAGTCCTGGTTGTAGGTCGCCCGATAGTGGAACGGCCGGCCGATGCGCCCCTCCTCGATGACCTGCTTGAAAAGCGCGATGGCCGGCACGCGGCGGTAGTTGAACGACACCATGTTGGCCACGCCCGCCTTCTCCACCGCCGCGACCATCTCCTCGGCCTCGGCCGTGTTCATCGCCAGCGGCTTCTCGCAGACGATCGTCTTGCCCGCCTCGGCCGCGGCGATGACCATGTCGTGGTGGAGGAAGTTGGGGGCACAGACGTCGACTAGGTCGATGTCGTCGCTCTCGACGATCTTCCGCCAGTCGGTCTCCATCGTCTCGTAGCCCCACTTGGCGGCGAACTCCTCGAGCTTCGCCTTGTCCTCCTCCCGGGCATAGCACGCCTTCAAGACCGGCTGGTGCTCGCGGGGAAAGAAGTGGTTCACCTGCAGCCATGCGTTCGAGTGAGCCCGACCCATGAAGCCGCAGCCGAGCACGCCGATACGGAGTGGTTTCGCCATGTGTTTACCCTCACTTGGTTGGTTCGAGGAAACGGTTGACTCAATATGTGGGAACTCAAACTGAAAACGCTATCACGTGTCGAGCAGGATGAGTTCCTTTAGTTTCTTTCCTACTCGGCGGTTTCGTGAGCCTTGTTCCATGCTGTTGATGTTGTCGTCCCACAGTTTGCTGCGG
>Ga0180438_10001123_pt1 | contig 48373 bp, 27 predicted proteins | sample SS_ome_12_FD_132455 | JGI IMG/M metagenome (GOLD analysis project Ga0180438, IMG submission 132455) | Hypersaline lake sediment archaeal communities from the Salton Sea, California, USA - SS_3_D_2 metaG | ecosystem: Environmental > Aquatic > Non-marine Saline and Alkaline > Hypersaline >...
GAACGATTTGATATAAAAGCAGTTAAACGAATGCGCGACATAACTGGCCGCACTGAGTTCTGGGCGGTCGTCGCAACTGGTGATAAGACCAGTTACTAGTTCTTTGACAATATGGCCAGTACATACTATGTTGATAAGGCCAGTTCAGGAGAAGCTGCCCCTTATGGTTCTTGGGCTACTGCTGCACAGGAACTTGCAACGGTATTAACGCACCATCTGGCTAATCCCGATGATGCGACTGTATGGGTAAGACGAGGAACATATACAACAGCATACGCAGGTGCCAACAACATTCCCGAGGGAAATGACCTCGAAATAAAGCCAGAATTTGAAGTAAAACCTTATCCTGTTCTACCTAGATTGGCTTTACAGAATACTGTTGTAGGCGGAGCTTTATCTACTGTAAACATTCATCACTTCGAAATCGATTCACTTGATATTGATGACCAAGCGAGTGGACAGCTAACCGTTATAGCCAATAATTTGGATATCACTACTGCAGCACAAGCATTTGGCCTAAGAATATATTGTTCTGGGGGAGGAGCAGGAGTCGATGCTGCAACTATCGATAATATCCTTGTTCGAGGTGGAATAACCAACGGGATTTACATATTTATCGAACCGTCTACATGCAGCGTTAGACGTTGTACCGTATATGATACCACAACTGCAATTAAAGTTGAAGAAGCAGTAGGAGGATGTACCGTTAATGTTCTGAGCAACATCGTTCATACAGCCACAACGGGTATAAATTTTACAGGACTAGCAGGTTCCACTGTCTCGGTGTCATACAACGATACTTTTACTTGCAATACAGATATAACAGGAAACATAGATACACAGACGGGAAACATAGATGCAGACCCAAGTTTTATTAACTTAACCAGCTTCGGTATTTATGGTAATTCTCCATGTGCAGGAACAGGTGATGGCGGAGTCGACATGGGATGGGTCGATGCCTTAGATTTACTTCCAAATGTGGTATGTACAACACCATTGCCTAACGATAAAATAGCGGGAAACATCCAGGTTTTAGCAACGGTCACAAGTTCAGCTATAAGTTATGCGAACGGATGTCCTACACATGCACAGTGTTGTATAAACAACGGTGAATTGGTCACGATGAGTCATCAGGGAAATGGATTATTTAAAGGACATATACGAACAGCAGGATATCCAAACGGAACAGGAACATTACACATTTATGTAGAATCAACAGGTATTGGAGGTAATACAGCTCATTCAGGTGTCTTGGTAGACCTCAGCAATGTAGACTACAGCGCAGATGCCAAAGGAGCATATATAGGTGACCACATAGGTAAAGGAACTGAAGGAATTGTATGGGTAGAAGGGGCTGAACCAAGAAAAGTCCCAAGTCCTAAAGGATACAGGCATAGAAATCTGAAATTCGGTATGAGGAGATCATAGTGGCAGAAATATATGGTGATGTAGTAATTGATCCGTACGAGAAATACTACCTGCGTCATGTTATAAAACGCAGTAGAACAACTCGTTATCAAACAAGCGATTCGGATCCGCCTAAGCAGACGAGTGAATATCCGGCTGTATCCATTCGCGGGTTTACCACACTGTGCTGGCAATCGCTAAAAATATTGAGGCCTGCATTGCGCTTCAGCCCGGCATACCCCGATTACATCGTAAGCCAATCTGAGTCAACGGATACAATAGCATATATAGAAAGCAAGCTGGGCCGCAGCCTGACCGGATCAGAAAGACGTGCTGTAGAAGGTGGGGCTAATTACGTTACCGCCCCAAGCATTCCAGATGAAACAATTTCATGGATAGTAAAGCGGCAGGACCCGGCAAGTATGTCCGGCCAACCTTTCGGTCCCGTCAAAGAATTTAAACCGCGGTACCGGGATGTAAACGTGAATGATGTCTTTGCAGGAACAGAAAATCAGAACAGAGAAATAACAGAAAGTTATGACATCAAGGGACAATTGATGGACAATATCATACAATTTGATATCTGGACCAAGGACCCTGGAACCGCAGAAGATCTCGTAGAATGGTTCAAAAACTTTATGGTAACATATGAAGGAATGTTCCGGCAGCATGGAGTCAATCAAATGGGATTCTGGCGCCGGCTGCAGGATGAAGAACTGTTAAAATGGCGGAATGGATTATCCAACCGCTCAATTCAATGGTATGTACGCACAGAGGAACTGACCGTTAAATCAGAACCTCTCATTAGACAAATAAATATTAATCTGTTAAAACAAATGGAAGATTTTCGCAAACTGGAAATCGACTGGGCAAGCAATAACTAATTAACGTAGGAGGAAACATAATGGCCAAACTCCCAGGGGTAAAGAGTAATATACTGGACAACAACCTGAATCCAGTGGCTCCCCGGGCGAATTTGGATGATTCTGTCATCATCATCGGTACATCGACAGACGGGCCTATGTATGAACCCGTTGCTATTACGTCGTTGGACGTTGCTGAGGACACATTCGGTTCGTTTGGTGTAGGATCTCTGGTAAGAGGTATCCATGAAGCGTGGTTTGCCAGCGAAGGCTCCCCGAACATTCGCGGCATGCGCATCGGTACCGGTAACCAGGCTTACTTGAACCTCTACGAACAAACCGGCGGAAGCGGAGTATCGGCTGAAACTACAGGCCGTGTGGCTTTAAAGCTTACCGCCAAGTACCCTAGTCAGAATGCTAACGACGTGAGTATTGGGATAGATGAAAACTCCAATGTAGCTGTTTACAACCCCAAGACCGCGGTCTGGTCCACTTTCACCTGGGATACTGACGAAGACAACAACACCGTAGATGTTCACAATGTTCAGGAGCTGGCCGACGCCATAAACGCCGACACCAACCTGAACACCATCATTGAGGCCGAAGCCTATCCGATGGAAGCTTCATTCGAGCTCAAGATCAAGTCTACCGATGCGGCTTATGGTATCACTACCCTTGCAGGTGGTGCTATCCGAGTGCAGTTAAGCACAGCTTTGCTCGCTGCCAATTACGCTGTTATCGGTAATACTCCATTGCTATACACCGGCGCAGCTACATCCACCCCGAATCCGCCGGCTACCGCAGGAAACCGAATCCATGAGCTTACCAAAGTCTATGCCGTAAGTAATTCCGGTCTGGTTGAGTTAGACACAGCCGGTCTGGCTTCTGTTACAGTTGAAGATTTCTTGCCGATGGATGGCAAGAACAAAAGTAGCTATAACACTATCCTGGCCATAAAGGACTGGAATCAAACCGAGGATTACTGGGTAGGACCCAACGGTAATCCTATCTCGGAGTTCTATCAGAAGGCTGATAATGTAACTGTCGGCCCGGCTGATGGTGCTCTTGGGACAGGTACCATGAACTATGATTTTAATGCATACCTGCCCCCGGACAGCAACCAGATGAATACCGTAACCAGCTACCCCGAAGCCGGAAGCGTGTATTCGTCCTTGCAGAACACTCGGCGCGGCGAAGCCCGCGACTTTGACTTTGAATACAGTACAGACGACGGATCTACATGGAATGTGCTGCCTACAGGTCAATGGTATTGCAATTATAGCGGGCCTCCGACTGTGACAGCCGGGTCAGTAACATCGACCTGCACTGTTTACATTCGGCCTGGCGCCGGAACCATGCAGCAACGGGCTATGCCCACTACTGCCTGGGGATTCGCCGAGGGAACACTTATGCGGGCGTCCTACGATTCCTGCATTGGTACGCTGACCGAAACAAGTACACTCACTGCTGCGCAGGCCGCTAACTCTTTCACGAGTTACTTCCAGCGCGGACGCGAGTTCGTTTTTGGCAATACATGTCCTACTGACATGGTCGTGCGCTACGGAACGTTCCAGAATTTCCAGATTGGAACAGACGTAACGCTGTCCGATGCAGAGGACGGTATTGTGCAGTTTAACAACACCAACAACCTGCCTGGCCCTGGTGGTTCAGGACTGGCTGCTTCCGGTACTATCGTAGGTTTCCAATACGAGTACCTGCCGGAATGGACCAATCTGAACACAAACTTCCAGAGCCTGGAAGGTGGGACGATAGGCGTGGATATGACGAACGCAGAGCTGTACGATGAACTGGATACAGCTTACGGCTACCTGAAGAACTACCCGGTTGATGTGGTTGTTCCTATGGAAGCTTACCTGGATGCGACCAAGACCGATTATCATCCGGTTACGGGCGCAGAAAGGACCATTAATGCCGGATTCCAGACCCAGCTGAGCAATTTCCTGGCTGACGTCAAAGAAGAGGTCAACGAGACCATCGGTGTTATTGGGGTAAGTGCAGCTTCGGACAGCACGCTGTCAGCAGTCAGCGACTGGGTCACTGACCTGAGCACAGTCGATTATAGTGATACACTCCGCGGGGCTAATATGATGGTGGCGCTGGAAAACGGCGACATCAGCGTAGCTGCCTTCGAGCCAACTATCCAGGATACAACAACTGGATACACTTACTCGACATCAGGTGAAGCCTGCTACGCCGGCTTCCTGGCATCGCTGCCGCCTCAGGAATCGCCTACCAATAAATCTATACCGAACGTAGTTGCAACCCGATTCAGTCTGTCCCGGGCACAGAACGAGAGTATGATAGACGCCCGGTACGTCACGATGAAGACTCAGACAGGTCGCGGAAGTGTTATCGTAGATGCGGTAACTGCTGCAGAACCAGGATCTGATTACACATCGCTGCCTACCGTGCGAATCACTTATGCTGCAATGGATGTAGTCCGAGAAGTGTGTGATCCTTTCATCGGCCGGCCGAACACTATGTCAAACCGGAATGCGATGGATACCGAGATTGCACGAGGCTTGCAGGCAATGGTTGATGCTAAACCGCAGGCACTAACGCGGTTTAACTTCCAAATCAAGTCGACCGACGCTATGCAGGTAATCGGACGAATTGAAATCGATCTGGTGCTCCGTCCGGTGTTTACGATCAGAGACATCTATGTCACTGTTCGTTTAACCGCAACGTAATCTAATCGGAAGGTGGGGCTTTCAAGCCCCACCTTACCGTATTCGGAGGACACATGGCTGAACAAGCACAGAAACAATTTACATTAGGAAACAATGCCTTTACCCGGACATATACTGCCCACTCGGGCTGCGATATCGTGGCGCATGCTGGGCAGTTGATTCTCGGGAATCTACAGGGTATTAGCTGGTCGGTGACCAGAGAAAAGGCAAATCTTGGATAAACAATCCATGAAGAAATTGTCACACAGAAATTGGAATAAATGGTCAAATAAGGATGTTTCTTTCCTTATGAATAATTATGGAAAATTATCCCTACAGGAAATTGCAAACACCTTGCGCAAAACATATAATTCCATATCGCACAAAGCACATAAACAACATCTTGATTCAAGGAAGCTATGGTCGGAGGATGAAAACTCAATCATAATGAGTAATTATTCTTCGAATCCTGATGTATGGTCTTTGCTTCCCGGGAGGTCAAGAACAGCTATTACGAAACAAGCAAGGAAACTTGGTGTTAAGCGAGAGTGCGGCAATTATAAAATCAATCATCGTTTCTTCGAAAAATGGACACATGATTCAGCGTATATTATCGGCTTTATGATCGCAGATGGGTGTGTAGAACCGAAACTTAACAGAATAAGTATAGCTCTATCAACCAAAGATTACGATCATTTAAAGAAGATAAGGGATGTCATGGATTCCAGAAATCCAATATGTGTCAAAAAGATGAGGAACGAATGCGCATTATACATACATAACAGAAAAATGGTAAATGACATCATCAATAAAGGTGTCATACCACATAAAACACATCGTACAAAACTACCTTTGATTCCTAGTGAATATATGCCTGATCTTATTCGTGGAATTTTTGACGGTGACGGATCGATATATAGACACGGCAACGAAAAACGCATTCAATTTCTCGGATCCAAACAGATGGTTGAAGACATCAAAGAGTTCTTTTGGAATAAAGGACTCGGAGGACACACTATAAGACAACATAATAAAGGATCAGATGGCTGCTGGGATCTTATATACTCTTCCAAAAATGATGTCTACAATATAATAAACTTCATGTATTATGATGGTTGTTTATCAATGGTAAGAAAGATGGTGCCTGCCAGAGGGGCAACCCCTGGAATAATAAAATCCGCTCAAATCGGCCAAGTTAACAGTTCTACTGTTAAGGAGCCCGAGGGCAAGACGTATTTTGATACGAATAGCCTGTAGAGACTAAACGCGGATCTCCTTTTTAGGATGATGGTATAGTCCAGTTCGAAAGAATAGCCGATCTTCGTAATGGGCAGTCCCAGCCCAGTGAGCTTTGCTCGCGGTAAACGCGGGCTTGCAGGCTCTCTCATTTTTACTGTTTTCGACCGGGGCGCACTTAAAGATATGATGATTTTGTCGGAATATGCCGCCAAAACATCAGACATCAGAAGCGGTGGTCGGGCGATGGTAGCTGAAAACGAGTTTGGTCTTAAGCTGGACACCCCAAATTACTTGGATCAAATTCCGCCGTTTAACATTACGCTTACTGCTGGGAATGAAATTCGTTCCTTCTGTGAGTAATCACAGTCGAACAATCGCTTTAATATGCTGGAAACCTAAGTTGTTTGCTCTTTAACAATATGGCAATCAGCAGGGAAGAGAAGAAATCTTCTCACCCTCAACGACTATCGATTTTACTATCTGGGAGGATAACATGTTGCTTCCTCAAAAAGATGACTCAATTAATATCGGTGATCTTATTGGAATGCTGCTCGGCGATGCATCCTTAGGCAAGCCTAAAGATTGCAAAAACCCAAGAATCAATATTACACATTCAATAAGACAAAAAGACTATGCTTTATATAAAGCAGAACTTTTAAAAACAAGGTTCAAAGTACATATATGGTATGGTCGAAGATATATACCGAAAACAAAGAAATACTATGGACAAATTAGCATGATAACATCACATGACAGACGTCTCCTCGGAATATGGAAAAGATTTTATAACTCAGGTTCCAAAAGAGTTCCGAAGATAATAAGTGCGATAACACCACGTGGACTTGCCTTATGGTATTTCGATGATGGCTCTCTAATAACTCATACAAGAGTCAGGAAAGGAAAAAGGATATATGATGGCTGGAATTGTACATTTGCCACGGATTCTTTTCCGCTTGAAGATCAAACATCCCTTGTGGAGATGTTAAAAACCAATTTTGATATCAGAGCCAGAGTTATTGGGAAAAGAAAAAGATATTACTTATATATCAATAACACTGAATCAAAAAAGATGCTTGAAATAATAAGACCTTTTGCAACAAAGGATATGATATATAAGGTAAATTATCAAAGTAGAATTGAGAAAACCAAGCGACTCCTTCAAAAGAAGGATGATGAGATAGTCTGACACTTCAAGAAATTGGAGAATACAGAGTGGAATACGGCAGTATTTCCAGACTCAGAATATTTGGGGTGGAACTCTTAAACCAGGGAAGTGGTTTGAGCATTGATGATATAATCAATTGGCAACAGTTGACTCATATGGCAACATATGATAAAAACAAATCTTACTATATGCTGGAAACTCCTTCTAAAGGACAATCAGCAGGGAAGAGCATCCTGGGTTAACCAGGGGTTACACTCCCCTCAGAGACTACATGTAGGAAATCCGCATGAGAACAGGAAGACCAGGGAAGAAAATGAACGAGACATATTTCCAGACATGGAACGAGGATATGGCATATATCCTCGGATTCATCGTCGCTGATGGATGTGTTGTATGCAAAAATGGTTTGTATCAATGCATCATTGTCTCGAAAGATGTCGATGTTCTTGAATTCATCAAGGGTCAGGTTGAATATCCACATCCAATTGCCAAGCAAAAGGATGGAACAAGCAGATTAAGCTTGACCAGAAAGCAAATCGTTATGGATTTAATGGCACTAGGAATACTACCAAGAAAAACGTGGAATCTTTTGATGCCTAAAATTCCTGATGGTCTATTTCGTTCATTCGCTTTAGGTTACTTTGATGGCGATGGGTCTGTGTACACAACACGTCAACCCAGAGGCCGTCGTAACATCAAACTTATGACCGAATTCATATGTTCTTCTAAAGAATTCCTCCAAGTGTTTGGAAACAAGCTTAAAGAGGAAACGGGATATATACCCAAAATATATTCAGATAATAGGTCTGATAACAGATTCAGAATGATGTCTGCAACGCACGAATCATTACTACTATATCATTATTTTTATGATGATTCCAGTTCATTTTACCTCACTAGAAAACGAGCAAGGTTCGAGGAATGGTTGGGACATCAGGGCAACCCAAGATGGGGAATGATAAAGTGCGAATTATGCGGAACTGATTTTGTTAGAACTCATGACAAAAGCAAAAGATGCTGGTCATGCAGACGCGGATTAAGATATAGTCCATCTCTTATGGTAACATAAGATATATGAGGAAAGCCAGATCACATTCGTGGCCCGAGACCTTATTGACTGGGAACCGGTTGCAGATGCACAGGGATGGTTTAATAGCCAAAAAACATCCCCTACTGCGTCACGAGCTGAGGAAATGTCAATACAGGAACTGCAGGAAAGAATCGGACAGGTATTAACCTAATGTTAATTCCTAACTTAAGTGGGGTGCTAACCAAGGTTGGCACCCCATTTTTTTTATTATAAAAGTGCAAGTATAACATACCAATGTGCGTATACTTTTAATGGAGACAATATGGCAGACATTCTTACCGGCATAACGGACTTCGCGAAAGGCACCTTCAGTAAAATCTCAGAAGGGGTTGTAAATGCTCCTGCAGCTATTAAAAAGGCTGCTGACGAAGCATTGTGGCCTCATGATTGGACTGACTGGTCTAAACCTTTTGCACCGCGCCACTCGAAGTTTGGAGAGAGCAATACAGCCTATTCCGGCTGCGATATCACTCCAACTATATTCACTGGCCGGACTCTTATGGTGCTTGGTAATATCCACACATTGTCCTACTCAATACACAGGGAAAAAGGCTTTGTTCGGACGCTTACCAGGATGTATCCTAAAGGTGTGGTCCGTGGGCCGGCTACCATAGCTGGCTCGCTCATTTTCAGTGTATTCGACAGGCATGTGCTATATGATCTGCTGAGCGAGTATGAATATGAGCCTTCTGTTGACCAGAATCCTGAGACCGACGGGTCAAATATGCGGAGTCCACTGTCAGTACAGATACCTCCTTTTGACATAAGTATAGCATTTACAAATGAATACGGCTACCTTTCTTTCCTCAAAATATATGGAGTAGAGATAGTCGACGAAGGTCAGACCATGAGTGTAGACGATATTGTAACAGAAAATATGATGCAATTTACTGCCCGGGATATAGACCCTATGATGCCATATGAGTCAGGTGAGCGATCAGGCCGGTCAATTATGTTTAATAAAGCTACCTTTACAGAACGAACTCCGCTTATCAGATATAACCATGAACTATACAGGCAAGTTGGTGCATACCAAAATGCTATCAGATATGTCCAGAATCTCATTAATGAAAATCATAATATGTGGATATATTATGAAGGTGAAACAATGGGACAAGATTACAAAACAAATCGTGATACATTAAAAACGGACTTGTTAAAGCTTCAGAATGGGGGAAATATTTCTTCATATACAAAGCAAAAACTGGTTGAAAAAGGGTACTGGAATGGACTTAAAAAACAGGATGGAAAACCCGATGCCGTTATTGGTCTAACCAGTGCAGAAGAATCCTACAATAACGGAATTGAAAGCGATGTGTCCGATATGTATCAACGAAACGGAACTGTTGAAACCAATAAACCAATGGTGCTATAATGCCTCATGATATTACCAAATGGATCCGGTATCACAACGATTACTACTGCGGATCCAATGTAGCCATCTTTTTTGGAGATACTTGGATTGATGATATGGTGTCCTTCCAGTATTCCGCGGCCCAGCAAAAGGTTCCGCTGTGGGGATATGCTTCCCAGCAATTCGATGCGGTTGCCGAAGGTAAATTCATGCTGCAGGGTCAGTTTACCATTGCATTTAAAGAAGTTGGATATCTCAATGTCATTATGCGTAAACTGTTGTCCAGAGAACTCTCCGGTAAAACATATAAAGAGATACGGGATGCCATCAAGAAAAAGCAATGGTATCGATTGGGTCTTGGAGGTGTTGAAAATAAAGGCGGGGATTTCGGAGAATATTACAACCAATCTCCTATGCTCGGCTGGACATATAAGGACCTTGGTAATGGGCAGCTTATCCGCCAGCCACGGATATCCAGAAGCAATATCGAGGATCAGCTCAGCGAACTAGGTATGAGCGACGCAAAAGGATTTGAAAGTCTGGCCGAAGATCTTGAGGATTCTATTTGGGGTGTGAATACCAATAAGCCTAACTGGGGTACCAGAAAAGTTACGCGACCCGACAACTTTGATGTTGTAACCAGAAATAATAAAGGAACAGATGCTTCCATTCTATCCGGAACAGAATACCAGGATAGATTTGTTAATCCGAAGAGCTTTAACATATTGATAACATATGGAAACATTAATGTATCTGCAAGTGAGCACACCGTGCAATCCATCAATGATGTGCACATAACCGATGTATCCCAAGTGCTTGGACCGACTGGCGAACCGGTTATGGAACAATACAGCTTCTTTGCACGGGGAATAAATGAAGCGATTGGAACATTTAAAATAAATAATGCGGATACAAACAGCGAACAGCCTGAACTGAAGAACGACAAGAAAGAACAGACAGAGAGATACCATGTAAATATAGTCAACGTTCGGATGTATGCAGACGCATCTTTCTTCAGCAATGCGGCTCAACTGGAGCCGGACAGGACCAAGTACGCTGTGCTTCACGGAATTAAAGCATATATAACCGACATCAACACAGTCATGGGAAAGAAGGAAATAGCTATCGATGGCATACCCATTGAAGGCGGCAAAATTAACTATAAAGATGTTATTCCTGACCCACATCATATTCACCCTTACTTTCGGATCAGGAATGAAGTTATCAGGATATTTCAGGATTATCGGGGATGCTTCAGCAATGATCCCTTCGGAAAAGTATCTATTGAAGTAACAAACGACTCAGGGAGAAAAAGATATCTGAATTACTTATTCAAAGTCGGTAATACATTCGCTACGCTTATCTCGGATACAACCAAAAAAGTCGATAACGAATTTATCGACTTCAATCCAAGCTATAATATAGCATAGGAGGAGAGATGTTGGTAGAAAGAATAGAGGGAGCAACCATCAAAGAAGTAAGATATGTATCCTCACTTGAGTATCTGGTTTCCTGTATAGGTAAGTTAGCCAGAAAACTATTTACTCCGAAGAGAAAAAAGATAGAGAAGAAACTGCAGGACGCTGCTTTGAAGCTCGATCCAAGTAAAATCAAAATACCCAAAACACATTTTACCAAGACATACACCACGTTCAGCGGATCAGACATAAGAATGTTCACCATGGAAACAGGAACACTCGATAAGATCATCAACGCACCTTGGCCAAGCTATGAAATAATCAAAGAACTGAAAATGAATACAGTTGGAAGTCCACAGGGTATTTCATGAGTAAAGAAATGCAGAGAAAAACAGGATGTAAAAGGATCAATAATCTGCACTTTATTCGACCGGTCCAATTATGAAGAGTATTTTAATAAGCCGGTTGATGTTGCACTGGTTGCTATAGATGAACATGCAAATGCATCTGTAATGGGATTCAGGAATCTTATCATCACAGAGGAATCCAGCGGAATTTCAATTAATGATATAGTCACGGAAGAAATCCCTACTTTCAAAGCAGATGAGCTAATAGGGTGGAAAAAATACAATCCTAAGGAGGAGAGAGATGGTAATGGAGCCGCTAGTCGACAAACCTGTCGAGAAGAAACTGCCGGATGATTATCCGAGCAAAGAAACAATTGAGCAATGGAAAGAAGAATACGGGGAGATTGCTCAAGCTGAATTCGGGGAGGATGTTTACATCTATCGCGGTATGTTGAAGTCTGATAAGACCAAGCTGAAGGAGTTGGCGGACCAGGGAATGGATCAGGAAAAACTGGATGAAGAAGCTATGAAACTGTGTGTTCTTTATCCTGTCCTGACTGATGAAAAGATCAATGCTATGAAAGCAGGGACAATCACATTCCTATCCGATGACATAGTTCGGTTGTCGGGGTTTTTACCGGACAAACCACCGGAACTACTTTAATTAGTTATGCCCAGGCATTTGCCGAGGGGGACTGCCTGTGCAGTCCCCCTTTTTTGTAGAGGCCGATATGAATAATCTATTAAAATGGAAATCAAAATACGGTAAGATAGGAACAGTTACCTACGACGGTAAAGAAGTCATTTACCGCCCAATGACCATGAATGAGCTTGACACATTCTATTCCCTTGTCGGTAAAGTGGAACAAAGTCTGCTTGACGAAATGCTGGCTGATATGTGTGTGTTAAATATGAAGAAACCTGCTGATATGCTTAAGCCTGGCAACATATCTTCACTTGCAGATGCCATTCAGAAAGCAAGCCTTCCGCCTGAAGACGAGCTGAAGAATGAGCTTGAAAAAGAACGGAACGAAGCACACTCACGCGTCACACCTCAGCTGGTTGGAGAAATAATGGCTATACTCCCCGGCGCCAACCCTGTTGAACTGGCCAACCTCCCTTTCTACAGGCTTAATGAAGTGCGGGCAACAGCATATCTCATTATGGATATGGCTCGTCCTCAGAATGTTCCTGAGCCCAACTCCGAACCGGCGCCTGGCCGGAGAGGGAACGTTAATACAGATCCGATTGTCCAGTCGGCTCAAAACAAGGCTATGGCTGATTTAAACGCTGCTTTGAAGAAACCTGTGCCCACACTGGAACAAGCCAAGAAACAAAGAAGTCAGTCTGATATAATCCGTGCTAAAAACAGCAAACTTGAGGAAAAAATTTGAACCAAAATCCAGTCCCACCTGAAGAAGAACAGGAACAGACAGCCGGTGGTATGTTCAAAACCCTGGCTGCCGGAATGCTGCTCTTTGCAGTAGGATCCATGATGCAGGGCGGCATCCGCAAGGCACTCGGCAAGGGTGTCACCCGGATGCTTCCTAAGAAATGGGCTGCACGCGCAACTAATTATGCCCGGGAAGCTGGTCGTATCAGCGCAAAAGGCGCTGTCCAGACCCGGTTTATGGATGCCGTTATCACATCCCATCCTCTTGCAGAAACAGTGACCCGCGGCTGGGGCAAATTCATACAGCCATTCCGGGGTGCGCTCGGAGACATCAGAAGGGGCCTCAAGTCTCAAGGTCTTAAGATAGAGCAGACAGCACATGGGCCCATGGCCAATCTAAAGGCCATGTCCAATCCAGCCAGATGGAAATATATCCATCAAATGGCCGCCACACCCAAGGGATGGAAAGCGGGCGTTGGTGTTATGGAAGAATGGGCTCGCCGGTATATCGGCATGTCCATGACCTTCTACGGAGTTGATAGACTCACTCGTGGTCACCTGACAAAAGACCCTTCAGATAATTATAACCCACCTCCTATATGGAATGTCCCTGCGCTTGCCGCTGACTATGCTAAATTCACGGTTAAGTGGATGCCTCAAGACCTGTTATTCTCGGGTGCTACCAGACTTGTCTCTGGAGGCTTTTTGCCTGCGCTGGTCGGTAAAGGTGTTGGAAAAGTCCTCGAACCCCATGCCGCTTCCATCAACCGATCTATCGCTGCCCTCAAGAAATTTAGGATGCCTAAGGGCGCTGTCAGCGATCTAATGCAGGAAGTCCGCGGAATCGGCCGCGGAGTGGCAGCTGTCGGGAGCTATGTCAACTCAGGTAAGATGGCACCTGTTGCACACAAGGTTGTGCGGTCAGGCGACAAATTCACCTATCGTCCTACCAGTGCAGCTGAAAGAACCCGGGCAGTCAAGAACAACTGGTTTGTAATGAAAAGCCTTTTCCGGACTGCCTTCCATAATAAAAAGTCGGCACAAAGCCTGGCTTCGCAATCTCCCGCTGCAGATGTGTTTAGGCAGATAAATACCTTGGTCAACCAAGCAGGTGATCTATCTGCAGCAAGAGATATGCCTTTTTCAACAGCTTCCGTCACTCAGCCGATTGAAGCACTCATCAGGCAGGCTCAGGTAAAACCAAAAGGATCTCTTATTGCCGAAGCGCTTAGATGGAAACATGCTCACATAGGTAAAAAGAATGCTGAGAAATTCATGCTGGAGGCATTCGGGTCCCAGAACCTTGAGCGGCTTGGTTCAAAACAATGGCGGGAACACCTTGCTGCTTACATGAAGGGCACGAAAGACATGATCAAAGGCGATGATCCTGTCTTTGAAATGGTGTCCCGGGCAATGAATAAAGTATACTTGGGCGGAGGCATATACCGGTCTGCCGGTAGAGGTGCCGCTACCATGAATCTTGGCAGGATGAAACCACTTGCACTTGCCAAGACAGCAGTCAAATTCGGTCTGCACATTCCCGGTGCCAATAAGCTGACCTTCGGAGGACTGCTTAAGCTGGATAATCTGCTTAACAGGAAGTCTAAACAGTTCGCTAATTATATGCTGCGGCAAGGGGAAGTGACTTATGCTCCTAATCCAATAAGCAAGAAATACATGGCTCTGACAAGCAATCCATCTACCATGGATACTACTCAGATGAAGATGGCTGGTTTTATAAATGGAGAAGCCGTTTTCTTTAGAGATGGACAGTGGAATGTAATTTCCGGAAAGGGACAGCATGGTTGGGAGCGATGGAAGGGCGGTAACGGAATAGAAATGAGCCTTATTCCTGAACAGCCCGGAGGCGACCTGCATTATCACATTGATCTTATCTCCGGCAGGCTTGAGAAGAATATAGAAGATCTCAGGGATCGCGGTGTTGTTGGAAAGAATCCATCTAAGCTCAAGAAGTTCTTTATGAACCAGGAAATAGGTTATCATGGAAATGAGCGTCATCCTTCTTTCCTTAAGATAATGATGGACAAGCTACGTATGCACACCGGCCGGAATCTGGGTGGCAATCCTGAGATCCCGTTTCTGAGCCCCAAGGGTAATGTATTTGAAAAAGAACTTTACGATGAGCATATAAAAAAGAACCTTCTAGGAAAAGACTTCAGACTAAAAACGCGGTCTGCAATGGGTTTCCTCAGCCACTTATACGAGCGGACTTCGAGTGAGGCATATATAAGCATATTCAGGAACCTGGATAAGCTTGCCAATGCATCGAATACACTTATTAGAGGCCGTGAATTCGGCGGTAAGAAATACGCTGATATGTTGCGTATGATGACAAATGAAGACTCGCTTATTAAATACGCTGAAGACTATCTTAGTGTTAACCAAATCGCCGTTAAGCCCTGGTATTCTGAAGTGCGAAATGTGCTGGCAGATGTACATCTTAACAGAAAAACTGCGCTGACCAAGACATACGGCAAGGCATCCACAAATCTGACAGGCGCCGACCAGCTGCGCAAAATGTATCTTATGGATATGTTATCGGGCATAGACAAAGCGGGAACAGGAGCAATAGAAAGCTCATTTAAACAGGTTACCGATGATATTTTAAAGACAGGTATTATTGGCGCAGACGAAGAAGTGTTCCTGAAGTCAATGGATTTGTGGAGCCAGATAGTAGGATTCCGCGGTGCCTCTGCCAAGTCCGAGCGGTCTATAGGTCAATGGCTTATGAAAGGAACTAATGTCGCGGATGATTCTCCTGAAGCCGTTACTGAGCTGATTAGATTCCTGGGCTTTGAAAAGAGAAAAGATCTCGGTATGCTTGCCGAGGCTATGAATATAAAGGGTCGCGGGCACTTTAGTTCATATAGGAACTATACACATAAGGGTGCCGAGGCCATCGCCAATGTCCCATTTGTAGTTACATCCAAGGACATTCCTCTCCTTGCTACAGAGGGTGAATCTCTTACTATCTTACAGGATCTTAAGAAATTCTTACCCACCCGCCACGGTGGAAAACTCCGGTTGCCCATTAAAGACATCATCAAAGAGCGCCATGCTCAGACTCCAAGTGAAACTGTCATGGACTCTATTATGGACGAAGTGACTTTATTCAATCCCGTCAGCGGAAAGAGCGTCGCTGCCGGATATATGATGGGCAGGTTGTTTGATGTGCTCGAACAGATGCCTGTTGTTGGACCTGCTCTTGCATTTAATAAGACAAGATATAATACTCCTGGCAAGATGCTGTGGGGAGGCATAGGGAAACGGGTTCTCCAGGCAGGCGCTGCAGTCGCAGGATGGCAGGCGCTTGATACTGCTATAGATGAAAATCCTCTATTTTCTGGCACTATGCTTGACGAGGGTCTTAATGTTGCTATTGCAGAGCAAGCTGCTAAGGTGCGTCTTGCGGGCGCACGGCTTGCTGATATAACAGGTGTTACCAAAGGCATGAAATATATTGAAGGTCTTATGCCCGGGTCATCTACATTCATTCCAGGTGCGTTTGCAGGAGCTCTACTCACGCGTAACCGCGGTGTCGGCAGTATGTTAATGGGAGGACTCGCAGGCGGATTTGGAAACAGATTCGTTAGTGCAATGGTGCCTTATCCGGACTTTACCAAGAGTTATAAAGAATTACGGGAAGAATATTCAGGACGCAGACGAGTACCAATTGGTCAGGGTGCTTATATGTTCGGGCGTGATCCCATGATAGGTGGTAATGTAGACCGCTATGGTGCAAACTGGTTCCACAGAATTAAGTCGCAATACCAATATACTCCGGATGCTTTCGGGTCCAAGTGGGAAGCACTTGCCTACAAACCATTCCCTATTGTTGATGTTAATCCATTTGCTTTCCTGCTCGGCGATCCATACCATTATGAGAAATGTGTAGAAGAAAATACTCTTATTAAGACGGCTATCCATGGCTTGAAAAAGGTCAAAGATATTAAGAAAGGCGATATCATACGGACCCACGACAATAAATGTAAACAGGTGGAGGAGAAATGGACATCAGCGTCTGACCAGATGGTTTCGATACAATCTTCACTTAGTCATATAGATAGTTTAACAACATCAGAACACAAATACCTTGTATATCAATCTGTGTCATGTTCCAAAAGAAAGAACAGGATATCATATTGTTTTCCAAAAACATGGAATAGGTGTAAAACATGCAAAGATAAACAACCTGTCGAATTAAAATGGATTAGAGCAGATGAAATAAAACTTGGAGATTTTTTAGCATACCCCATTCCTAATTTTATAAACTGGGATGGAGATAGATTCTTATCATTCAAAGACGAGAAAACATCCTCTAGATTAGATGCCGCCGAACTTATACCCACAAGAGTATATAAAGACGATGGTCTCATCGACCTATTTAGATTATTTGGATATTATTGTGCAGAAGGACATATACAAAGAGGTTGTGTTTGCTTTTCGTTTGCTTACAAAGAAAGAAACACTTGGTCAAAAGATGTCAAAAACATAGTAAATAACATATTCCCTAATGTAAATATTACTATCAAAAATGAGAAAGAAAAAGGAACATCCAAAGTTTACATATCAAACTCCGTCTTATGGAGAGCATTTAGAAAGTTTGGGAAGAAGGAACATAAACATATGCTCTATATAGACATGAGAAGAGATGAGGCGGTTGAATTTATAAGAGGTGTTTTCAGAGGAGACGGTTCTTTTACCAAAGGAAGAAACCAACTCAATATAGCAAATACCAGCTTGGAGCTAATTCAACAATGCAGAGATATTCTTCTTGGTCTTAACATCTTCAGTTCGATATACAAAAGAGAAGGAAAAACACGGTATCACAAAACATTCAAAAAGAATATAACAGAAAAAGATTCGTATTTGCTTAACGTTGCAGGAAAAGATTGCATTTTATTTAAAAAACTTATAGACACTAACGGTGAAGCATTTAAAGAAAATCCATCTCGGTCTCATTTCTTCCAGAACGGTTATGTTTTTTCGAAAGTAACTAAGATAGAGTCTCTGACAGGAGAATACAATATAGTTGACTTAAAAGTAAAGGATTCACACAGCTTCTGTGGAGTCGGCGCTGTTTATCATAACACCCATTATCAGACGAGGCCATACGCGCTCAGTTCCAGACCATTCGACGAAGTGCCTCTGCTTGGTCCTTTCATTGCAAATACAGTAGGACGACTTATAAAACCAACCCGCAGAATGCATTCTGAAGAGTTGGAGAATATGATAAATGAAGATACTCAATTTGTTAATCCCATGGCCGGTGCTAATCCTGCGCGCGGCGGATCCGGTGCATCGGGATCGGGCATACGAACTCCTTCGCTCTACAGATCCCCTATATCGCCTTACAGCCGTCAGCAGGTGCTTAGTGAAATGATGTACCGTGGGTTTATGGAACCAACCGGTCTGCCGGGTTTCTTAACCGAGACTGCGCTTGGTGGAGTACCCTTTGCAGGTGAAGATGTCCTTGCCGAAGCATCACCGCTAACCAGCGCAAATAGAACATATTGGAATCTGCAGTTAGGTGACTTTCCTATGGGAATGGGCGAGGCAATGCGGCGGGTCGCTCCCAAAGAGCGACTTGCCAAAAGTTATAACCCGCTTAAGAACAGGATAGCTCACTGGCTACGTATGGAAGAAGATGATACTTACCCAAATTTCAGCCTCGGTGATCCCTATACCGCTGTAGTAGCGGGTGAAGAGAGATTACCTGGATCGATGTATGAAAGTTTGTGGAACGTACGGCATTCATTCCCAGGTAGTGCATCTATGCTTGGTAAGTCCCTCCACGAACAGATAGAACATTTCATGGGTGTAGCAGATAGAGCTACACTTGCTGAAGAAGATATAATGGAAGAAGGTACCGCCATCCACCAATCTGTCCAGAACATGCTTGTTAACGCAAATATGGCTGATAAAATCGAAGCGCATGTTTATGATCCGCGGGCAGATATAGGTGGTTATGTTGATGCTATTTTACGAGGCGGTGTGGTCGGCTCGGGTAAAAGTGCTCTGGAAATCAAAAGCGTGTCTGCCGATTCAATGTCACGGCTGACCAAACCTCGATTTACCCACAGGTCTCAGCTGAATAACTATCTGAAACAGCTTGGCATGTGGCAAGGGGGCATTCTCTATGTTGCGCGGGAAGACCCGCGCATGACCAAGTACTTTCCCGTCAAATACTCTGAAGAACTGGAAGAATTCAACATGCAGCGGCTGCACCAGGCCCGCGAGATCGCAGGAACACTATTCTCACAAGGCCTCGGCTACCACGGTGGAGAAAGCTACTCTCGATTGGATAGACTGCGGATTCTGAGTGACGTAGCTCCTAGTTCAAAGTCATATAAAACTGAGCTGGCAAATGTCCGTGCGCAAATACGTGCAGGCATGATAAACGAAGCAGGTCTCGAAGAATTCAAGAATATCCAGAAGAATAGAAACGTGAGCATGCAACAGGTCCAAATGTATCCACATCGCTTTCTCAATGGTGGGATAACACATCCTGATCCCAGATATCAATTGCTGTCCCAGAACGAGAATATTAAAGCTGCTGCCGAATACAATATATTTGAGAGAACAGTCGGCGCAGGCTGGGAGAAATTTCTGTCCTTAAATAGTCCTCTCCACACAAAATTGTTACAATACAGAACGCCAATCCAGCAATATCAGAAGAGGGTGCTTGAGATGCAGGACTTCACCAGGTGGAAAAACCCTGTGCAGAACTTCTTGGGTCCATACGCATACGGATTACGTGGCGCAACTGATCCTATCCAAGGAGGACTATCAGGTGCAGTGGGTGGATTCCTGCTTGGTGGTCCTTTTGGTGCTGCTGTCGGTGGACTAGGTATGGCTGCCTATGGAGGGCTTCATGGAATCTATAGAGGTGTTACCGGAACACAATACATCCCAAAGAGGGTCCAGGAACACAGAGAGCAGATGGAATATTGGGATAAAATGAAGTATATCAAAGCCCATCGGTTATATGAGCAGACAGGCGAGCGGGAATATGATCAGGAAATGAGCGAGACTATGATTGGTATAGATCCTTTTGCGTCCGGCAGAGATGTCTTTTCCAATATGTATCGCGCTACTCCTACTGACGAGCGACCTTATCTCTTTGCATTCATGGGTGAAACAGATTCCGGCAACCGTGAAGCTATTTCAAAAATGGTATCTCCGGGCGTGCGGAGGGTGCTTGAATCACGGTGGGGAACCAGCGATGCCAAGGCCCGCCAGAACCAGCGGGACTACGAGAAGTCGGCTGAACTGGCTAACTTCTTTGGAGACCATTATCTCCCTCCACCCGAGTGGGTCGGATGGGGAAGCGAAGTTGATCTGGCTGATGTGCAGTTAAAGACAATGCGCCGGGAGGGGCTGGATGCTCACCGGGCCGGATTGGGCTATAGAGACCAGGAGCGAAAGGTAAGAATGTCGCCTTACATCCCGGGTCCCATTGATATCCGGGAAAGCAACGACGAAACCCCTGATTTCTCGCGGATGAACAGATCCAGCGTGCAGTCGGCTATACGGAATCTTATTCGGCAGTCAGGGCTGTCCGGCGGAGTTAATGTGTCTGTCATCCAAGGAGCACCTGAGGATATTGTGGTTAATCTGAACGTTTCGCGTAACCCGCGCGAGAACATGGAATCGTTTATGAATGCATCTTATGGTATGATGAAGGTAATGAGGGCACTGTAATGGAATTCAAAAAACAATATGAAGACGACGAAACCAAACGAGCTATTATAGCCGCTGCATCCCTCGTTGGTTCTCTTTCCATCGGTGCAGTCGTTACCCATAAACTGGTGTCGCGCAGCCTTAATCCTGTCCACTCAAGCTTGTTCGAATCCAACACATTCCGAATGCTGTCCAAGGTATTCGGGCTGAACACCTCCGAGGCATATAAGGCTTATGAAAAAGCCCTTTCCGGATCGGCATCCAAAGTATATTCTAACTCCTTCAGAAACTCATTTATAATTCATCCAGATGCAAGTGTAATAGAACAAAGCGAGCGTGCTGCAGCAGAGCGGAAGATCCAGGATCTGAAGCGACTTGAAACGAGAATCAGAAAGATGGAAGGCACACTATCAGAAGATATGATAGATTCCAGCCGGATAAGTGTGCTGACAAATATGCGCAACACTCCTGAGGGCGCCAGCGAACCTTTCTTTACGCGGAATATAAACAGGGCCATTAAAGGACTTGACGACGATACATTTGAATCCATTTTACGCAGACATCCCGCTGCGCTGGACAATTATATGAAGGTCCTTCGGCGCAGGGAGGTCAGAAGCAGAGATATGTATAATGCTGTGAAAAGCAGCAGAAAAGTCTCTATGGGCGAAGCCGGTGCAGTTGTGCTTGACATGGGAAGAGACCCCCGCATTACCAAACCGGAAGGTGCTTTCTCAGATGAAATGTATAGACGGCTGAAACCGAAGCCCGGCGAGTCACCGGAGCCTCTTTCATTTGAACAGCTTTATCCCACCGCCAATGAAGTGTTTCAGGAGGCACACAAGCGGCCGACTGATTATAACAAAGTGGTGCGAATGGTGTCGACTGAAGTGGGAAGCTACGAGGCATTCCTTTATTCCCGGGATATCAAGAAGCTGATCGACGAAGCCAATATGCAGATGGCTGAATACAAGGGGTTGGATGCAGACATCAAATTCCATGTGCGGACGGACAACAAGGGACATAAGATACTTGATGTCAATGTACATACCCAACGAATAGACCTAAATGGGAGGCTGATTAAAGGATCCCACGCCTCCCACAATATTCCTATTCCTCTCCAGACCGGGCCGGAATACTGGACAGGAACCCAGCTCAAGGTAGGATACTTCTACGAACCAGAGGGTGGAAAGAGACTTAACGTCACTCAGCAGGCATTCGGAGCAACCCGCAAAGCTCTTCCCAAAGTCATCCGGGATCTTGCAGGACGAGGCGATACGTCTGCTACAAAACCGGTAAGCAATATATTCAAGGTAGGTGGAGCTGCTACCGGAACCATCATAGACTACTTCGATAGTAGTGCCTTTACCAAAGAAATATTCCAGAGAGTCCAGAGTCCCAAGCTGTCCGACCAGACCAATGCTTTCAAGGGCTGGACGAGCCTGGTTAATATGTCTGACATACGCGCTGGTAAAACAGAGACCGTTCACATAGATATAGAAACATCCACTCCAGGGTTACTGGGACGGACAGGTGTCCAGCCGCGGGTCAACGATCCTACCCGCTCCAAGATATACCAGATAAGTGCGGTCGCTCGGAACCGCGATGGGTCAATTAAAGAAGTCTTCAACGAATTCATCGGTATAAGTGATAAGGACTTAAATAAAGCCCAGCTTTCTGAAATGCTACGCGGTGATCAGGAAGCCATGAACCAAGTCATCAAAAATGTTGAGCATGCCAGAAGAACAGGGAATACTCATATCACTGTCAAGAAAAAATTTGTTGACTTCATGAAAAGGAACAAAGGTCACCTTGTTGCCAAACAAGCTGAATTTGAAAAGACATTCCTAAATCACTTTGCACCTGAGCTGAATCTTCTCCATCGCCCATGGGAAGACCCGCAGGAGATGTACCGGATTGCAACAGGTTCTGTACTTGCAGATAGACTTGAGCTGAGAGATATCGCTAAGAGAATTTATGCCAAAGAAGTAGGCAGCGGTAATATAGATACATTTATTCGTAATAAGATACTACGTGAACCCAAGATGGCCTCCCACTACGGCGGATTCCATAGCTCTGCTACAGATGCTTTTATATACTGGGATGTCATGAACTGGTCCTATGACCAGGCCGTCAGCCGGCTTAAGCTGACTGACAAGGAAATGATGTCCCGGCTGACCCGTGCTCAACGTGAAGTCGGAATGAAGGTAATTCCTTTCGATTACCAGGTAGAGCTCTTTAACGAGATGATGATGAAGCAGGGTGCGCGGACAGGCATAGACGAAGAATATCTTCCGCTCTATCTGCATACTGTCTCTTCCAACATGGCGAATAAAGGCTTTACCAGCCTGGTAGATGTCATGAAATACTCTCCGTTCGGCTTTCTCATGAACGCAGCCAGGCCACTTAGACAGTTCTGGGCATCCGGCAATTTATACTGGAAGCGAAGCCGCCAGGAGCACGCCGCCCAGATAAAACAAGGGTCATATCATACCAGGACAGTACCTTTTATTACAACACCCCAGTGGGAACGAATGTTCCAAGCTCATCCTCAAAAGACACTTCATGCTCATCCGCTGATGAACGTTGCTTTCTCAACACATCCAATGTTCTCGGATGAATCCGGTTACATTGAAAGGAAAATGGCGGATAAGTTGGGATGGAATGTCAAGAAAAACGAATCATTCGAGTTTACACTCGCAAATGGAAACCCACGGCTGCACAACTCAATTCGAAACTTCCAGAGCAGAGTTAAGGAAAAGATGCTTGGTCTGATGAAAACAGGCAAATGGAGCCACGGCGAAGCTCCTCCTCGACACGTCATTGACGAATTCATGGATAATCCTTTCATGAATAACGCTTTTAAGAGCGAGGATGGAGGCAGTCTTGGAAAGCTGATTGATCTGCGACACGCTGCTATCCAGCGTGTGCTGGAAGAAGAGTCGCGCTACCCCAGCAAACCCGGAAAAGGAATACGAGTTGGACACGGGTCTGTCCTCTTTCACCAAGGAGACCAGAACATCGCATGGAAAGGATTCGGAGGATATATCACCAATTTTGAAGCCCGTCATCTCGGTGAGCAAACCAAGTTCATTGTAGAAATAGCTCAGGATCCAGGATTCGTTCCAAACGTGCGGGCGATAACACCGTGGAGCAAAGCCACTCTCTCTCCTTTGCCGAGCAAGGTAACAAATGGAATAAGGAAAATAGTTGCCGGTTCGCCTCATATCAATGCATACTTCCCACTCAAGATAACTGCCGGTCCCGGTGCGATGTTCGAAGGCGCCCTTACAAATGCAATTGCTCCTGTTGTAAGAGATGCCATTCAGAAGGGCTCCCCGGAGTCCATGAGACGACTGGACAGCCTTGCTTCGCTTATTCACGAGAGACTTGGCTGGAAGATGGAAGAGATGTCTAAAACCCAGCAAGCTATCTACGGCGTAGAAAACAAATACCGGCTTGTCATGAACGAAATGGTGGATGCAGATACACTTATAACATCCCTCGGCAAAAAAGGATCTATAGATGTTATTCAGGAAGCTAATAAAATAGCAGGCAATCTGTGGTCAAAGGATGAGGCGTCCGCTTTCTATGATTGGCTGAAATTAAAGAAAAACGTTGCTTTCGAAGAAAGAAGGCAAACCGCCATTAAACTTTACAAGCAAAATCTGCGGATGGAAAAATGGTCCAGCGAATCCATCAAAACACTTGATTGGATGATAGAGACATTCATGCCTGCCCCTGGAAAAGCGCGTCTAGGTGTTATGGAGATGTGGGGTGATAAGCACATGTTCTTTCCTTTTGCTGCACGGGGAGTACCAGTCGGATTCACTCACGATGACCTAGATAATCTGAAGATGAAAGCAAAGTCCCTTAAGGCTCATGCTATCAAAGACAGGGGTGTTGCTTTCCGCGCAGAAGATTACTATCTGCTTGAAGGAGACCCGCTGTGGTCTGAAGATATGAAGCGCTATATCCGAGAGCGCTTCGGAATGACGGTCCATGCCAACAAAAAAGAACTTCGTAAGTTCTTTGATATAATAGGACTTACACGAGGTGCTGAAGGAGATTTGCGTAGACGTAAAGATGTTATGATATGGGGCAAGGACAGGCTGCTTAATGAACTGGATATGCTTGGTGAGGAAAACAGAAAGTGGACCAATCCTGAGGCAACTACCCGCGGATTCATGTCGCGCGAGAACGCAAGATACTATTCCAAGAACATTATGCTTGAGCTGCCAGAAGCTCTCAGAAACAGCAAATACGCCAGCCTGCTGCAGTTCGGCGCAGAAGACCTGTTCCCGGGAATGAAGCACTTGCCGTCCGAACAAAAAGCTGTGCTTATGGGAATGCTGGGTGAGCCTTTCAAAGGCGGGAAGAAGCTTGACTTTGCCAAGGCAGGATACATGCCTATGCTCGCTCCGGGTGCTTTTTACGAAGCTATGGAGATCGCAGGCAAAGGCGGTGTAACCAATGACATAGGACTATCTGTTAAAAACTACATGGACAAGGTACGAGCGGCATACAATGCCGGCCAGGATGACATGTACGATGCTGTCCTTGGTGTCCGCGAGACCTATTTGAACATGTACTGGAATGCTTTTAAAGCAGTCTCCGGTAAAGGCGGGTTGCTTGAAGAAACGATGACCGCTCGGTGGCCGGGATTCAGCGCACGGCTTGGTTCGATCGATGCACTGATGGCATTCGACAAACATCCCATTCATAGCCTCATCAAGGATATATCCGAAGCCGGCCTTGCTCACCCGCGGATGGGAATTATATCTGCAAGCGCAGCTGACCAAGTAGGGCTAAAAAGTTTGCTTGGAGAAGCAATCGGTGCTCACTTCAGCGCGAATAAAGGTCAGAGTGCGCTTCTTGACCTGATAAATAAACACGGCAGCTTCAAAAAAGCTCTTAAAAAAGAAGGAAAAAGCTATCTTACTCTCCATGGAATGGTAAAGGCCGCTCCTCTTGCTGAGGCAGGCATAGGGTCATTTGTCCCGATTACTCTGCACATTGGGCAAGATAAATACATTCATAGCGGCCGCAAGAAAGATCCTGTTGGAATCTTGTATCTTACCCAAATGGGCATGGATGCTATGAAAGCAGATGTTGATGGCGATAAGGATAACTTTGCTATCATAGGAGATAGGGTAACTGCCAACAATGTGTTAAGAGGATACTTCAATGAAATAGGGGATATGAATACAGCCACCGGCCGAGCACATAAAGAAATGGTTGCCCAATGGCATAATGAATCCCTTGAAGACGCGGTTACCAAAGGAGCAACCGGCTTCAAATGGTGGACATATGATGAGAAAACAGGGTGGAGAATGGAATGGGTGGCTGTAGAAAAAAGACAGCAAGCCCTTAAATATGCCGCTGAAGAAATGCGAAGACGCGGTGAGCCGGCTATGAGCAGCATTCAGGAAATCAAAACCCGGGGTGCGTTCGGCAAAATGCACGAGTTATTTGACCCTGATAAGGGATCTTATGCGCTGCAGGAGTGGATACAGGGCGGCAATCCAACCAAAATGCACCTGACCAAGAGCCTTGTGCCGCTTGCCGGTAAAAAAACACTTGGTATATTCTACAATTCCTGGAGGGCTATAAGGAATCTTGAATCCATTGCCCAGACAACCGGCAATACACAGATGCTAAAAATATTGGATGCAATGCCTGTTGACCGCACTGCAAAGGCATTTGGATCCATGTACCAGGCATATGCCGCAGCCAAGCACCAGCAAAAATGGGAGATGTTTGGACAAGGAGTTAGATCCCTTCAGAATATAGAGCGTGCCGATATGCTTGAAATTGCTCAAAGTGTATTTGGAAAAGATGAGAACTCTAAATGGCTGCTGAATAAACTCAATAAACTTAAGACAGCTTCGGGAATACGAGGCAACATAGGGAATGAAATCCCAGCTGTACAAGCGGCCAAAAGACTATTTGTTTCTACAACAGCCGAATCCTTACCAAGTGATCTATTTACAGTAGCTATGTCGCCATCCGGCGGCAATGTAATGCACCAGGCCTACAACGAAATATTTGACAGTTTAGCCAAAGAAAGCATATACGGCGCAGACAGATTCCTTGTAAAGACCGGGATTACAAAGACAGCTATGTTTAAGAGACCTAATAGTACCCTGAAATCCAAAATAAAAGGCGCACTTGGTCTGACTGACGATATGTTTGGACGCGCTATGATAGGCGCTGGGATTGTGGGTGCCGGATACCTGGCTCTCAATTTCTTCCGCAAGGACCAGATGTCTAATTCCTTGAATCCACTGGACTTAGGTGTGGATCTGGGAGGTCAGGCAGGATTGGGCGGTGAGATATACGATTATTATGCTTCCAATCATATGGAAGTACCTTCAAAGTATTGGAATAAAAGAGCTTACGTTGAACCAGGAAATGTAAGCGCAGATGACGGGGAGCTAAGAAACATAATATCTGGGATACTACATGGGAGAACTACATTTACTGGCAAAACAACATGGGAAAATCCTGAAAGAATGTTCTATAATTCGGTGGGATATCAACGCAATGTCCATGGAAATATTGGACTTAGGAACTATTCTAACGTATTGCAAAAAACAGGTGGAATTCGTATTTAATTATAACTATAACCACATGAAAAGCGTATACTTTTAATGTAATGGCACAGACAGTAATAAATATAAATGTACGAAATATGGCAACTAGTGCAGATATAAACAGGTTTGCGGCCAATCTACGAGCGGTCCTGAAAGAACTGCTTGGCAGGGAACCTTCCATCCGGATAAACGATACCAGCCATGTAAGTACCATGGATGCTCATAATTTCTTCAATCAGCCGGGAAAATAATGCCAAAAACACATGATCCATCAGATGCGACCGGAAAGGGCCGCGGCTCCCTTACCTCCGATAAATTTGATAAGATATATACAATCTTAGGAAAAGAATTTACCGGTGTTGATGATAATCTGAAGAAATCGCTACAAAAAGCATGTGAAAAAGCCAATATTTCTGTGCAAGTATTTCACGCAAAAAGGACATATGACACAACCAAAAATGAACATAGTGCACATGAAACATGGCAGGCGCTTGATTTTAAATACAATCTTGTTAGACCCACAATAGATCAAAAAATAAAGCTTATTCTTGCATTGAAATCTCAGCCTGCCATCAAGAGAATAGGAATAGCCAAAAATACAATTCATATACAGAGCAGATATGATTTCGGAAGACAACCTGTGTACTACTATGGTATATCTACTTCATCCGAATGGCATAAAATGGGCGGATTTACTGATAGAACAGATCCATTCTTGCGCGCTTGTTTCAATAAAATAACAGGAATCCATTGGGAAGGTGATTATTGGCATGGCGATGATCCAAATAGTTATACTAATGTTGTGGCAGAGCCTCTTGATAATCCCGCTCCGGATGAGAGATATAAACTGCCTCCTGCTACCAAGCTCGGTAAAGATGCTTATATCCACGATCTTAACCGGGAGATTGACCAGGACATCCGCGCTGCCCTCGATAAGATAGACGGGCTTGTTATAGGAGATGTTGCTCTGTCTGTGCCGCCGAGCGCAATTGCATTCAGCCAGCGCGATAACCACATGGCCTACCCCACTATCCGGACCGAAGGAAATCCCAAGATCAAGGGCCAGGCATCCCCGGGACAAATCACCATTACCGTTATATTCCCCAGCCAGAAAGATATTAACCAGAAATTCCGGCCGCTGCTCGCTATGTTCAAGCGGACTCCTTTTGTGCCTATTTACAACAAGTTCATCAGCGCAATGCTCAAGCCCGAGATGCAGCGGATACTTGACCTCGCCGGCATAGATAAGTCCGATGAAAAAGCTATTGTCGATGCTATTATAAAGAAAAAAGAAATCAACCTTACTTTCAGCCACCTCCAGATGTGGGTTGCGCTAGAAGGAATAAGTGTGTCCACTCCAATAGATCTTGTAGATACACTCCAATGTACTCTTAACCTAGGTGTTTTCAACTACCTGCCTTACGGTAAAGACATAGGATTTGTACGGAGCATGAATGAAGCTGCCCTCCAGGCAGAATATCTTCATGATCTGAACAACGAATCCATGAGCTATGACGATGTTAAGAAAGCCTTTAATATAGATGGTAAAGACCCGCTTATCCCTGTTATACCTACCTATAAGCCATGGTTTTCTGAGCCATTCAAGGTAGCTTATTCGATGATAATCGACGAAACTAAACATACAAGAAAATATGGCGCTTCGCTTCCGCATGATTATGGCGTGCTCGAAAGATATGATCGCGATGCCCAGAATAAGCTTGTGCTTGAATACCAGTGGGCAAATGTGTCCTTTCGCGATATTGCCGAAATACGACACAAGGAGCTGATAAGAACATCAAAGGAATTTGAGGATGCTTTTACAGCTGCCAAAAATCTGGGTTTGCTTGAGGAAACTAAGAGCCTGTGGCAGAGCCTTAAGTTCTTTGTAGGCCGTATGTACAACGATATTAAATATCTTGACGACAATCTTAAGCTTGCTGCCGGGCGTGAACTGAAACTGAATCTTATTGATCCCAACAAGCACGACCCTATTTATGATGAAGCTGTCAAGATACTGAGCGGAATGGTTACTGTTACTACCAGCCAAGCGCTTTTCAACAATAGATTGACAGGCAAATACGAAGACTTCCACGATGTGCTTGTTAACTTCCTGATGCCTAAAAAGGATAAAGACGGGAAAATTCCTAAGGATAAAGACGGCAATATACTGATCGACAACGAAAAAAAGAAAGCTGTTAAGGATGCTTTCAACAGTATTGTAAACATAGTTTCCAGCAAGATAGAAGAACTGTACTCCGGCAAATCAAAACATACACTCAGGGGAACCAAGGAATATGTTGACCTTACCCCAACCGGCCGGACTGTCATAGATGGAATAACCGCGACATACACCAATAAAATGGTGCCCATGTCCACAGTCGCCTGCACAATGCCTACTTATCAGCATGTTGGTGTAGGAGAATTCGCGGCGTCTGTCAGTATAAAAACTTCAGATGATCGCGTGATACGCCAGCTACGCCAAATGATGGTAAATGTAGACACCACCATGATGATGGCAATAATGAAAGACCCCAATCTGTTTAAGTCGGTAGACAGCAGGGTAAAGATAGAAGCGCCCAATCATTTGCTCCGGACGCTTGGAATCAGAAAAGCAGTTGTGCAGGATATTCACATAGAGCCCATCGCCGGGCAGCCTGGAATGCACTCCATCACACTCAACCTGCTCCAGAATGATCTTGATATAGGTTCCTACGAATCCATTCAAGCATACAGCCGCGTGCCTAAGGGAATTGTATCTTATGTTTCTGCAGCCGTGCTTCTAATAGCAACTCACGATGCATTACAGAGAATCTTTGATCCGAAAGAAGCTATCCTTCAAGGCATAACCGAACCACGGAAAGATGAAAAAGGAAGAGTGCTTGAAGAATCCGAAGCAAAATTCGGGCTGGTCGGAAGCACTCAGCTTCGTGAAAGCATTGCTGAGTTGCGGAAAGGACTCAGAAAGCAATATGAATCGCTGGTCGAGTTCCTTGATAAGGAAAATGTCAGGTATCTTCAGAAACTCCGTGAGCTGCCCTATTGGGGAAAGGTCGTTAAAGAAACAGCAGATGCAATAGTTGAGATAAACAAACGTCTTATGGATCCGGGATCCTTTGAAACGCTAACCGATTACATCAGCCGCGCCGCCGGCATAGTAACATTAGTTCCCTTTATGGTAGCAGTCGTCTCTGCATCGCCAATAGGAATTGCACTGTCATTAGCTATAGCTGTTGGTACTATTTTAGCTGCAGCCAAGTTAGATCTGGAAGTTGAAGGTCTTGAAAGCAAGATGCGGCCGTTGTTTTTCCGGCATATCGTCAAAGCAGAGCTAGAAGGCAAAGTGGTTAATGGGCTGGAAAACGATATTACCCGCGATGAACTGGCCGCTGTGCTGCCTCATCTGAATAAAATGTGGGAAGAGCTTGATTTATATATTACCAAAAAGAAATCATGCTATCCCGATCTTACATTGCCTGCTCTGCCTTATGGTCAAGCAACCAAGGAATACAGAAATGAAGCCGAAAATGTGGTCGCCAGACGGTCGCGAATGATCCCTACTCCTCCCGATTTCTACTTTGCCGCAGGCGAGATGATAGATAAAGATGTCATTACATATGCCGCGGACAGAATGGGGAACCAGATCGACCTTCTGGGCAGATCTGCGGTTATACAAGGCGCTGTGTCCTACTCGGATTACCTGAACTATTACAAAGCGTTCGGAAGCGAATTCAAAACACGGCTTAACAAACTGTGTGCTGATTTCAACGTAGGAAATGTAGATGTCTTTCTCAAGCAAGTGGATGAATCTGCCGCCAATCTAATAGCGCTATCCAAAGAAAACCCTTTCTACACCGAGAAGCTATTACACAACGACTTTAATCATATTGTTATCAACGAAATTAATATGACTATGAAGGCGCTTGCTACTGAAATGGCAATAGACAGTGAGAAGTTCAGCAAGTACAACACACTTTTGCTTGACTCAGAGGCGCTTGCTAAAATAGCCAACCTTCCTGATAAAAAGAGATCTGAGAAAGAAAAGAGTTCTCTTGAGAAAAACAAGAGTTTGCAGGGCGAAAGACTAAAGGCAATTGCAGGTCGTCCTGATCTGGACAAGGCGCAGAAGGAATTCGGGAAACGCAAAGGCACTATAGATGATCATGCTGAAGTTGACAAAGTGGTGATTGGCAACCCTGATGTGCATGTTAAAAACATGTATCACAATTCCATACGAGACCCTATGCAAGTCGGCAAGATGATCAGCGGTGAGAACAAAGAAGGGGTCTATAAAAATCTCATAGAGTACTGGGGAATCAGCTCACCTGAATCCATTCAAGCTAAGTTCGAACAATACAGTCGGCTCATTAAATGCAAGCGGCAGGACAAGACACTGCGCATGGCACGGGCATTTCCTACATTCAAGTTATACTTCGTTGATGAAGATAAGGAAGAGTGGATGCTATTCGACGACTTCTACTCCTATTCATCCGTTAAATCAATCGCAATTATAGACACCAAGAAAGCTATTGCCAAAACAGCTGTTGTCGAGCTGTCTAATGTAGCCGGAAAGCTTACTAACATATCGCGCTCGTCCCAGAAGATACTTAACCATGAGAAACCTGCTTCAGGTAATCCCGACAACACTGAAATAGACTCTATGATGCTGCGACCCGGGTGCTCTATTATGCTGAAGATGGGCTACAGCTCTGATGATATGGATTTGCCTGTTGTGTTCCAGGGTACGGTTACCAGTGTAAACCCCGGGCCTACCGTTGAATTAATCGCACAAGGATGGGGAGCTGAGTTAACCAATCCTGTTAACGAAGGCAATGGCCTTGACATCGACTGGAAGTCGCTGGCCAAAGGACATGGGGATATCGTATCTAAGGTGCTTGACACAACCAAGGGCCTTGAACACCTCGGACGGAAAAAAATGAGTGTTATGTATACGGAAGGTGAGACAAATCCTCGCCAAATAGCGCTTCGTGGAATAGAATCCAATCTTATGAATGCGCTTGGACTTGGCGACTTCGCTACTTGGGTTGGGGCTAATAACCCTGTTGACGACAATATATACCTAGAGTATTCCAACAACTGGAACCCGCTATTCCACACTACATTTGACTGGCGTGTGTATCCTGGCAAGACAGCTATCGAAGCTATTAAAGAAATCCAGGTGCTTTATCCCAATTACATTGTTAAGGTATTGCCCTACAATGATACCTATGCTCCGTCATGTAGTGATATCCGAATGACCTTGTATGTGGGACCTAAGGATGGCTATTACAGATATACGGATGATCCCTTCAGTGTCCAGACCATGACAGGATACAAAAACCACAAAAGCGAAAAGGAATATCACGAGAACTTCTACGATAAGAATGACAAGGCAGCTGCATTCCAATACTTCCACAGTCTTGTGGATGCTGGCAAAAAAGGAACGGCGGATAAAAATCCGCTGTTTAACAACCTGAAAGAACTTGCCAAGAAAAAGAATGGATCATTAGCAAGCTTCAATGTCAAACATCCTAATTATCTTGTGGATTTATATACCGGAGCCATCGAGAGTGGCATCTTCATGCACAATCCAAAAACGGATGCCCAACTGGCAGCTGAGTTTGGAGCAACCGGTGATATTGCAGCCCAGAGCCAAGCAGAAGCAGCTACGTCAAAATTTCCAATTACATCTAAAGAACTCAAAGATGCCGTCAAAAAAGACATTCGCTCCAATCCTTATTCTTTCCAGATGAATCTTATGAAGCAATCCCATTCCAAGGTAGCCAAGCAATACTTCAGAGAGAATCCATGGTACCGGGAGGTTGTGGATTATCATTACATTAGCGGATTAAATCATATTATCTCCAACAATATAATGGCATCTGCCGATAATATGCATAATGTCGTTAACCTGGGTTTCACCAACGAGCCACCCAAACATGTAGATCAGGGATGGAAATCATCAAATATAAATCACTATGTTGCCTATGCTAATCTTGAAATAGATCCGGATCATCTCAGGATATATGACACCTTTCATCCTAACCTGGATACCAACTGGTGGGATCAGCTGGGTCGTTTCGGAGATATAAAAAGAGCTGTTTCTACAAAAGAAAGTGAATTAAAACACAAAGATTTCTCAGGTATTACATGGTCAGATGTCCCGAGCTATATACGGGTTGCCAATACAATACTCGGGGAACAAATGCAAGGAATGTATACAGGTGACGTCATTACAATAGGCGACCCCACTATCAAGTCATACGACCAAGTTTACATAGACGACCCGGTTACCGACATGCACGGAACCTTTGAAGTAGATCAGGTAATTCATCGATTAGATGCGGAAACAGGGTTTACAAGTACAATCCGCCCGAATCTCCTGACCAGTGTGCGGGACATGAATCATCTTATAGATACATCTTACATTAACAAAGCTTATGCTATGGCCAATGGGAAATTCCTGTCAGGTATACTGATAGGAATGGGCATTACTCCTCTTGCTCAGTCTGTTGGTTCAGGCGCACGAAGTCTGATTGATATGGGTGCCAAGGCTGCGGTCAAAGCAACTACGCCTGTAACCGGGATAGCTGGTGTAAAAGGCATAACGGATGCCGCTGAATTGGCAGGTTATCTTGGTAGCGGAGCAACAGCCCAAGGTTTGGTCGGAGAAGCAGCTAAAGCTGCAACAGGATCAAGTAAAGCGCTCAGCATTCTTCCCAAGGCAGCAGGTGTGCTGGGCAAGTGGATCAGTCCTGCTTTAATGCTTGGCATAGCCGGTTACTCGACATACAAAGGATTCCAGGCACGTACCAGTTTTATTATAGATAGAATGGGGCTTATGCTTGGTAACGAAGCGATCTCCTTCAGTCCTCTTGTATATCAAGGACGGCCATATACAGCCGGACTTGAGGGGTATCGTCACGATAATATGATGGGACACTTTACGCATATGATGGCCGGCATGTCACCTATAGAGCGGTTTGGTCTAGTTAATGAACATGGACTGATGCTTCGTTACGGTAAAGATTACAGCAGTATATTCGCCGGTCAGGCCGAGTTCTGGCTGCAGAGAGGAATAGGGTTCCTTCCTGGAAAGGGAGCTGGTATAGAATGAGTGTATCAGATGAAATAAGAGCATTGCGGGCTGAAGTATCGAGTCTTAAATCCCAGATGTCCAAGCGAACTGTTGAACATGTGAGCATTCCGCATGGCATGGCTGTAAAAGAATACTATCATCCATTCGCTCAGGGAGGCATGATGCTGGTCGAGAAAGACGGCAAGAAATATCTTGCCTATCTTGAGGGACCTATCAATGTAACTCCCAATCCTGATTCTCATATGGTCAGATGGACCCACTCTCCCGATACATCGCAATATGAAATGGACAGCTTGCCTGAGATAAACGGGCGGGACGAACTGGGCAGATTTCCTTTCTATCCGTCTACTGCAACCCTCATTAATATAAGAGATTTGTCTGGCAGCCAGGTAAACAGTGCTGAATACGACAGCATTTTCTCGGCCATGGGATCCGGTGATCCCTACGGTTTTGACCATTACTCCCTGGTGACCAATCCCGGTGAAAAAGAACCTACTCTCCGCGATGGAATAAGCGCTACAAAAGACGGGATTAAGATGTCCAGTCCGGCTGGAACGATGTCCATGGGCAAAGATGGAATCAATCTCCAAGGGTCTATTAATACACCTCCCGCCAACGAACATGGTATTACCCAGGATAAACTGAGCGTCATGCAGTTCATTCCGCAGAGTATAGTAACACCATTCCCGAGCTTCTTGCCAAATATAAAAAGGATTGAAAAGATAGTTGCCATTGCAGTCAATTTTGCCAGTCTGTCCAGCGCAATTGTATCTGCTTCAAATAAAATAAGGAAAGTGTAATGATATACGACGGGTTTACTGATTTTGCAATGAGCTATGATGGTGATCTGATAGTTAAGGACGGAGACATAGCTTATATAAGCGGAATAGATTGGTTGAAGCGTGAAATAAACAAGATACTGCGAACAACCAATCCGGAATGGGCCGGCAACCCCACTGCCGGGGCAGACCTATGTAATTTCATCGGTGCTCCCAACACGCGCGAAACCGCCACTGATATCAAGGAAACTATTACTCGTGCATTAGACAGGCAGGGGCTTATTGTTGAGGGTGAAGTCGATGTGCGGGTAGTGCCTGTCTCCCTCTACAATGTGCAGATACTCATTCATTTGATAGCTGACGGAGAGCGCACGCAGATCGCAGATATGGTATTTGAATATAATGGTGCCGGCGTGCGAACCAATACATACGATCCTATCGCTGTTAATGCCAAAGACCTGAATTATGACTCTATGCATAATAAGAACAAGAACAAATATCTCGAGAGGCTTGATGTAGTATGAAAAACATTATTCCTATTGTAACGCGGACATATGACCAGATATATCAGGATGTAATTGTCTACCTGAATAAGAACACTCCGGTCAATGTTAATAACTCTACTTCGACAACCCGGCTGATCGCAGAGATGATATCACGGGTGCTGGCAAACTTCTACGAAGATAATGCAGATGCGCTGAATGCTCCTTATATATCCACAGCCCAGGGACTGCATCTTGATAAGATAGGGGAACTGTTTGGACTTGAGCGCGGTGAATTCATGCGGGCAGAAGCAGTCGGCCAGAACAACATGAAGTTCTACATTGCCGAGGAAGTAAACAGCACGGTCACTGATCTCATCAAGCTTGTGCCTGCTGGCATCAAAGCGGCTAATCCAACCACATTTCCGAGTGCATCCAGCATAGTGGTTAAACTAGGAACGACTGTATCCACATCGGACGGCCGCACGTATCTTACATCCGACAACGTAACGCTATCCGATGCGTCTACATCAGGCTACACCGGTATTATCGCTTCAGACACAGGCGAGGATAACAATGTCGGCGAAGGTGAGCTTACATCCCATAATCTTGATGAAGTCCAGCCTGAGCTGGCAACTATACTTGATTACATTCGATGCACTAATGAACAACCTGTTACCAACGGACGCAATACAGAGACCGATGATGATTTCAGATTGCGTATTGTCAAACGTGCGATCGCGGCTGCCAACGCAAATAGAGATGCGGTGCGGTCAGCTGCTCTTGAAGTACCAGGGGTATCGGATGTCATTTTGCTGCCGCGGACCTACGGTAACGGAACATATACCGTCTTCGTGCAGTCCACTGCACCTGTCATAGAAAACGGAACACTCAGTGCAGTCCAGGCAGCTGTTGATAATATAAAGTCATTTGGGGAGAGGGGATATGTCAGCGCACCTGAATATCTTGGTGTTATGATAAACATAGATCTTGACCTCAAACCCAATGCAGTAGAAAGCACCATTATCAATGATGCGACCGAAGCCCTTGTAGACTATATAAACAATATTGAGATAGGCGGTACCATTTACATAACTGAGATAATCGAGCGAGTGAAAGCAGTCAGTGATAATGTGCGGGATATGGAAATAAGCCAGTTCGGTTATGGTACATATAACAGAGACACAGGCGTATTGGAAGACCATGTTCATTTAAGAACAGCAAATCAGAAAGCTGATTGGGACCAAAAGTGGTTTACTAAGAACTCATTTTGCGCTGTCTGCCGAGCAAGGACACGATAATGAAATTCAACACGCGATCATATCACAATAGCCCTGAGACACTGGAAATATTATCCGGGCTGCCGTCCTGGATGAATATGACATCCAATACCCAGTCCGTTGGATTCCAGGTGTTCAACGCAATCCTTGGAATAGAAGCAGAACGCATTAGAAAACTGGGAACATGGATACACAACAATGTCTTCTCCGCAACTGCATATATAAATGAAATGCCTTATTACTACAAGTCTGTCATAAACAAACTGGCACCCGAGACCACTACTATATATGGGCAGGGTTATATCAACGGTAATAATACTACCGGCCGGATATCTATAGATGTCGTAGACAATGAAGTAGATTGGGTATATGTGCAACCCACCAGGATATCATATGTTTCGCGGACACCATTCGTAGGCGACATCCGGGGAATAGAATATGTTGAGAACCATCCAACTTATCCAACCGGCGTTATATTAGCTACATATGTTCAGCCTGATCCCACCGGCTATAATGTTGTTACTACTGCAGAGAATGGTATTCAGCTGACGCGTGAAGCCAAGGGAGTGGAATACCAGCAATTCTCTTACCAGGGATACGATGAGATACTGCGGCCGGAAACATCAGGATATCTGTGGAGTGAATATGGATCAGCCAATACAAATCCCTACGGCAAGAATGTCTTTAATGTCTCGCGCGGTGAGTTTGAACACACACCGGTTCCGGGTACAGTGCATATGTATGATATCCTGAACCTGGATTCATCCGGAAATGCGACTGAAATAAAGTCAACAGGAACCCAGTCATACCGGAATTCAGCCACCAACTATGTAGGATATGACACTAATCTTGGCAACCCTCATCTGCTTACTTCCTGGAGTATAACAGGAACTGTCTGGGAATTCATAAATCCTTTCAGCCATTACATGACGACATATGCATATAAAAGCTCGAACAATCCTAAGTTCATGTGTCCGCGGTCAAAGACAGCTTACATCTCCAATTACTCCAGTCTAATGACATTTACATCTGAAGATCCTGATTATACTGGGACCGAGTTACCATTTGGCATAGCACAGAGCACGGGCAACCTAGGACTCTGTGTTGACCCTATTCTGCTCCGGCCGGGCCGGCCGGTAACCATGGGCTTTTCCTACACAAATGTAGCAACAGGAGTCTGGCCTAAGCCGGCTACAACTCAATTCACCATGACTATATCTGATGCTAATTTCACCAAAACATCGTCAGATGCAGTGCATATCTTCTATGGAAACAATGACTTATGGCCTAGAGACAAATACGTGTACAGTCCTGTTGTTGACGGATCCACTATTACAATAGATCCTACTGGCTTATATCACATGGGAACTTATATGGACGGGCCGCTGGATGTCAAGGTAATGTACAATGCAGATACAAGTATCCTGGCAACGGGTGTCCAATCCTACAGCGGGCTTAACAGTAACATTCCCTATCCTGATGATTATAAAATAGTTACATTCGGAATAGGCAATAACTCCAGGCAATATATTAAACCATATACGGTTGTACCGGTGAAGCACGACACTCCAAGTGTCTATGCACTCATGTCATCGGGCAACCTAAAACAATATTCTCTGTCCACTACAAAAGAATATGTGGGCATAGCATATTCAAGTGAAGCCGAAACACTTGAGCGCACTCCTAATAGGGCGAGTATATATGTACTAGAGCGATTCAATCATGTTCTTGAAAAGCGGCGGGCTGAGGATAATACTATTCTTGAGAAATATGCTCTTTTCTGCCCGGAACCCCAGGCAAGCGGGTACACCACAAGCGTAATCCCAGCTAATATGACTCTTATAAAAGAGGAAGATACTGTTGGAAAGGACGGACGTGCTCATAAACAGTACACATACCGCGATAACAGGGGCACAGAGACCATAAAATCGGATACGAAGTACTTTCCATTGCTTTCCTACGAAATGCATCCACGCGTCTCTGAGACGGCTGAGAGACACTATGCAAATGGACTAATATACCGGGATATCCGCGGCATGACTGAGTATGCAGGCCGGATATATGTCGCAGCAAGTGTAGATCCTGCCGGCACCTGGCCACAACCATACGGTGGATATATATCTATCGGGTCATCAGGGATAACCAACGGCTATCTCTATCCCTTTGATTATGATGCACTTAGCTCGGGTCCTGATGCTATTCCTGCTGCTCCTGAAGCAGACGCATTTTTACTTGGAACAGGATGTCCCAATCCCTTGGGTGTTTCTTTAAACAAAGATGAGAACATATTGGTGGCCAATGGAATACAGGATGCCAGCGGTGAAATAAGAACATATCGGCTACACTACGACTATGCATATATACAACCTAATGAAAGTGCAAATAAGTCAACTATATACATGCGAGAAGCGTATACTTCATTAGAGGATATTTAAAGGAGAAGAGCAATGGCTTATCCCACTGATGTACCAACTGCACAGAACCTAGCTGCAATAACAGACGGCTCAACTGCCCTAACTGGACAATCTATCATTAATGGTGTTGCTACACAACTAAAAGCTGTTATGGATATGATCAACGGAACTAATTGTGGCGGACCAGGTGGTATAGGAGAACAACCTACAATAGCTACAGGATATTTTACTGCTTTACAAACGCAGAGTATTGCAGGCTCTGGAGGCAGTATAACAATATATCCGGATTTGAATGGTGGCTTGCTGATAGATTGTGGAGGAGCAACAGGACTCGATGTGTCTCTCGGTTCCTATCTCCAATGTGGTGGATTGGAATTCAGGGGAACACAAGGATTTTACCAAACTGGAGCAACATCATATATAAAGAATGATGGAGGATACGAAGCAAGTTATGAAAATATAACCTCTGCCAGCGGCGGAACAGCAGCAAGTGCGGTGTTGGAAACAACATTTATTACAACCAATGGTGACCAAGATCTTGATAATGTTACTTTGGCAGACGGCGCCGCAGCTGGAGTTATAAAAAGATTTGCAATTAAGGCACAAGGCGATGCTCTTGATACTGTTAAAATTACCCCTGCTAACTTTGCCGGTGGAACTCAAATAACGTTTTCAGCTCCCGTCGTAGGAAAAGGATGTATAATGGTATTCGATGGAACAAACTGGGTTGTTGCTTCTAAAAACGGTGGAACGATAGCTTAATGAACCAGGTCAGAAAAGATCGCTTAGGCAGACCTTACAATACGCAGTGTGGACCCGGGTCACGTGGACCTTATAAAAAGAGAGGTCGCAGGGTTGTTAATGGCGTAGAGGAAAAGTTCTGTCGCTTTTGTAAAGAATGGCATCCAATCAAATCCAACCACTGGCAACCAAGGACAACAACAAAGTACCCAAACTCTGTATCATATTACTGCAAGAGCGAGAGTAGATACAAAAATGGACATTCAAAAAGAATCCGAGACCCAAATGTTATATACATCAAAGGTAAAGCACATATCGAAGTAACTTGCATCGATTGTGGAAAAACATGGCTAAAAGCGGTCCATTCTATTAAAAAAAAACAAGATGCAAGAGTTGTGCATGCTCCTTAAGAACAAAGAGAGTAAATGAATGGAAGAAAATGGACGGAGTAGTGAAGAAACACTGCAGATTCTGTAACGCTTGGTTTAAAATACCCGGAGATCACTGGATAGAAGTAAAGAGCACTCTTGGACCATCATTTACTTGCAAAACACATCAGAAGAAATGGCATAGTGACTATTCAAAAAAGAATAGAGCAAAAATCAATGCAAGACTAAGAAGATTGGTAAAAGAAAACCCGGAATACAAATTGCGATATGCAATGGGAACACGGCTTCATAGATTTATTAAGGGAACAGAAGGCAAATGCAGGTATCTACCGTATACAATGTATGAACTCAAAACCCATTTGCAATCATTGTTCAAACCTAATATGAGCTGGGATAATTATGGAAAATGGCATATTGACCATGTAATTCCTCTGAAAGCTAAGAAAAAAGATGGCGCTTATTACTGGAATCAAGTAAAACTTTCTAACCCAAAATCGGACGACTTTAAAAAAGCTTGGTCCTTAAATAATCTTCAACCTCTATGGGCAGAAGAGAACTATAGGAAGCATAATAAATATGCAAGTCGTTAGAAAAGACAGATGGACCCAATTCGATGAGTTCGGACTGCTTGTAGGCCTCGGTCAGTTCAGTCAGGATGGCAAGGAGCTATTGCGTGTTCGCAAGGCAGGCGAGACCAATCGTGAGCTGAAGACACGGATAGACGCTGTCTTTTCCCATCTGTCCAATTCATCCAAGCAAGGTTTGGTCAACGGTATTTGCCGGGACCTAGGTCTTACTCGATACAATGTAATCGACAAGAATATCTTTTATCTCTCGACTGATATAGATCCCCAGCGACATTCTGCGATGAAGGTCTATACATCCTCAGATGAAGGAAGCACATGGACCGAGCTGACTCCGCGGCTTGAGAGCGATCACTATGTTGAGACAGAGGGCGGAGCATATGCAAGATATTCCACTGCATCCGCCGGCTGGATACTCTGGCGGCGGGACACGAATTCCTTTACCCGCATTGTAGAAATAGTCTCTACATTAGCCGACCAGACACGCATTAAATTAGAATACCCTTATCTCAATGATCAGGATGATGAAGTTACTATGGTTGACGTAGATAAGGAAGACGACAACATAACTGAGATGAAGCCTTATACCTATCGTGTCGCAGACACACCTGGTACTCGCACTGCAGTAATATATACATTAGATGAGTTCGCGGATCTCAGTTCTGTTGACGACTACCTTGTCAAGGCAATCGCAGAATACATGATGAAGAACTACCCCATAGAATGGGGTAAGTTTGTCTTCGACCGGACCCGCTGGGATGCGGATACACAAGGCGGCCGCTATGCAATAGATACTTTATTCGATGCAGAAAGACTTGCGGATGCATCCGGTTACATGGGCGGAATAGACTACGGTACTGATTTACATATGGTTGGAAAAGAAATAACTCCCACCGGGTGGTTCGCCCGGTTGTCTCCCGGGAAGTTTTATATAGGGCCAACGCCCTATTATCTCTATGAGTCAAAGAAAGAGAGGGTGTTAGGTGCTGCTGGATCCGGATATGTAGCTCCGTGGACGACCAGCGCATACGGTTTTCCTGTCAGCACCTACACCTCCGACTCACCTAACGACGAGGGGCCTATTGTCATAACAGACGGACGGATAGCAACTGATCCTAATATTGCAGCTATGTACCAATACCCATGCGGCGTAAGCGCAGTCAGTCCCACCGCAGACAAATATATGCCTGTCCACAATATGGAATATGTACAGGAAGGCGGCGGAAAACCGACCGGTGTCAAGGGATACTGGATGGATTATGACCATGGCAGGATTCACTTTGTGCGCAACTATTATCCTACCGGCCGGATTACACTCGAATATGAAGGAATAGAAGCATCCGGCAATTACAAAGCTTTAATGGACGTTAATTTAGATCCTAACCTGAACGGTAATGCAGCTGACAGATTCCTTGTAATGGATAACTTCGCCAACAGCCCTGAGTACGTAAGGTTGGATCACATAGGACCCGGCATAACATGGAAATACGCCGAATTCAAGATAAATGTTTATGGACGCTACGGTGAGCCGCTCAATGGAGAAAACGTAAGAATAGTGTACAGCGATGATAGTTTATTTGCAGGAACTGCATATACCATCAGCGGGCTTACTCGAAGCTCTATTACGGATCCCAACGGATACACAAAAACTCATGATGACGGCGCGGTGTACTACGGATTGAATGTGCAGAATTTCTCTGTGGGAGAATACAGGTTCAAAGCAGTAACAGATACAGGAGTTGAAAGCGATATAGTAAGGATTACAATTGGGAGGAGACCCTGGTGAACTATCCTAAATTAAGGCTTGTGACCACATATCGGGAAGGTGCTGCGCCGATTGCTTACCTTGATTATATGAGGACAGTCGGCTCAAATATGGTTACGGTAGAGAACCTTGCTGATGAGATACCTGAAAATGATCCTGATAACTACAAGTATGAAAAGGTTGTTCCTGCCTGGCCGGTGCGAACATATACCCCTAGCCTGATAAAGATAGAACACTATCCCAGCGGTCACATTCTTGTTTCCGATAAGGTTATTCCCCAGAAGAACGAGAGTGAAGAAACTCCTGTCTTCTGGTCTCATGAACTGAAATATGAGCATTATGATGTGGGGGGTAATCCATCAGACGGTGTGCGGGTATACCGCGACGACGGTATTCTGATGAACAGAAATTCCTATCTTGTGGAATACGGATCAGGAAGCCTTAAGACACAATTTGATGATCCTAACCATACTATTCAGCAGCGATATGTCGACAGCACAGGCACTCTCTGGTCAACAGGTGTTCATCCGACTGAATCAAATTTATTCCGGATGAGATTACTATTCCCGGATGGCTATCGTTTTGATGACCACTGGTATAAAGTGTCTTATAATAAGTATTACGATGAAGCAGTCGCCAACTATGATGAATTCATTAATCCCTACAGGATATATGAGCAAGGCAAGCACTATACCTCATCTGCAAATGTAATTACCTGGACTAATCCACGGGCCAGCGGCAACATGTTTCTAAAGAAGTCCGCGGATACAAATGTTAAAGTCCTCGGCCCTGCCGAAGAAACGGTTAACCAAGGCTGGTTTGTACGCGTCAAGGCAGGCAGTATAGTCCAATATGCTGAAGGAGTGGCACATACATACACAAGTGACTGGGATAAAAAGAATCTTGAGCCTACCTGGCCCAGCGGAATCTATGCCAGGCCGGTGCTTAAGGAAAAGATGACACGGGTAAGCGACCGTGAATTCCAGGTAAAACAACCGCCTATCTATATGAATCCCAGCGGTGTTACAAAAACACATGAGAATTCTTATTACCTGGAATATCCTTACTATATTCCTAATGCATTGGATGACGGGTATAATCCTGATGGCACCGGAGTTGTTGGATTAAATGTATATGTAGACGACAGGCCTGTGTCCCAGAATGAAATAGAAGATGTCCAGGAGCGGCATGGTGTTGTGCGGCTTAAACAGGACCCCGGCGCCAGGGCAGTTACAGCGTCGTATATACATGAAAATAATGATGTTACGGTGAGAACAGTGGACCTTAATCCGACCTACTCTCACCCGGGTGTTGATACCAAAAACGAGGTGGTTGATATCTACCTGCAGCGGGCTACCAACAACCCAGGCATAGACGTGTCAGGACATGTCTTCTGGTGCTACAAAGGTAGTGAAACAAGTGGGTCCTGGGCAACCGATTGGGTTGACCAGAACATTCCTACTACCGCTCAGCTAATAGGCAGGATATCACTCAACACAATTCCTCCTGACAGCATTGAGACAACGGACATCCGCAGGCGTGGTGGAGGAATACTAAAACGGACTGAAGCCCGGCAAAGCGAATCCATTCACTATGCCGACATAGCCAAGTGGGATGGAAAATTCCTGCCGGCCGCTTATGGACTGGTGATACAAATACCTCAGGCTATCCTGACCAGGCTGGTTGAGTCTTACGAAGAAGAGGGACACACAACTGAGCAGGCAAATGACCAGGCGCTGGCCTACCTGAAATCTGTCATAGAGCGCTATATGCCTGTAGGCGCCAACTATGTGCTTGTCGACGAGAACCTGACTATGTGGAGGCAACAACTGAAATGAGCTATGAATATAAATCCGGTACACTAGAACACCAACAGGCTCAACTGATACAGGATCTTGAAGCAAAGGTCCAGACCGGTCAGATCGTCAACCGCAAGCAATACGAAGACTATATGCGGAAGCTGATCGCTGAATTAAAAGAACAGTCCAGACCAATTACCCAGGCTGTTGAATTCACATCAGATGGAATTATATCGTCCAAAGAAATATCTGAATTCTTCCGCCGGCTCGGGATAGATATCAAGACTGCTTTTATGGAAGCAGACGATACCAACAGTGTGCTGGAAAAACGATTGCAAATCAGCAAGACATTCTATAACGAGATACAGTCACGGATAAGCACACTCAGAAAATCCATCGCAGCCCACAGAAAGAACCTCTATGGTTTTTCATCGCAGAACCAACAGATATTCACAGAGTCATTCATGAATCCAAGTGGATTTGTCCTGAACGGGTCTGTCATAGAAGGAAAGAACGGTGAACTGAGATTGCAGCCTGACACAATAAATAAAGTAAACCAGTCTGAGAACATCCATGAGGTAAATGTTACCTTTTATCCCGACGACAATCCCCGCGGCGGAGTGAGAACAGTGTCGCTGCCCAACAGGGATATTATAAACAACTACTCATCCGGCTCCCGCGATATGCTCGAAAAAGGAACATGGGAGAGTCAGATGATATGTGACTCTATTCCAGATATAGTCTATTCGGACAAGCGCCACCGTGCTATTATCATTGAGCTTGATATTACATTCGAGTCGAACAAGCGCATGAACTACATTCAATTTGATCCATTTGGAAAATATCCGCTTGAGATAATGTCCGTGCAATACAGATCTAAAAAGACAGATGACTGGTCATTCGTTACTAAAGACGATGGTGCTATTCATGGTATGGATGCAAATATAATGGAGTTTATTAATTTTGATCCCATTGAACCTATTCAGCTGCGTTTTGTATTGCTGCAACGCAATTATGTTAAGATAGATAAGAATCTATCCGAATACTGTGACATCATGCGCAAACTTACCAGGGATACATACTATAATCGCTATTATAACAAATCTATCACCAACCCAGGATCTGATTATAAAACGTCATTTAATGTGGTGGTGGACAGCCCGGAAGCAAATCTATATGAGGAAGTGCTTTCAAATGTTGAGAAAGCAGTGGGACATGACAAGACACATCAGATACTGCAGAGTACGCTCAATCCTCCTATAGACACTTCCATTAGACTGTATGGAAAGAAACTATACAAAGTGGGCGCCCATTCAATTGATCTGCAACTGAGGTCCTACGAGTCCCAGAAAGTGGGAAGATACTATTCCCACAATCCTAATGATGAAAACGCTGGGTTTTACATAGGCGGATCCAAACCTACTGGTCCGGCCAGGATAACTCTAGATGCAAATGATTATGAACCAAGGGGAATGAGTACAGAATACTTTCTTGTCAATGACCAGAACTCTTCCAGAATTCCTATTATGCCTACGAATAAACAGTTTTATCGGGAACCTTGCAGATTTATTTCACCACAATATGGCAGCCAGGTCACTATCCAGCTGACATTCCCGATTATTGTGCTTAAGGGAGATGACTTATCAGATCACTTGTGGCTATATAGAGATGGTATTGCAGTAAATGCGTCGCCATATTTAATAAACCCAAGTAATGATCCATCGTCACGGCAAGTGGCTTTTTCGGGATATACCTTTGATAATACAGGATTGTATTCAGTAGAATATGAACCGGAGACGTCCACATCATGCATTGTCTGGATCATAGATCCCAGTTCTTCACCCGGAACTGTAGACTGTACCAATGACTCAGACAGAGCTGTCTTTAATTCAGCTCGTTTGGCATGGAACACTATTGCCACACACGGAGCAGGATGCAAGTGCCATCCTGTTCCTGCTTACTGCAGATACGACGAATGGAATATATGGTCACTGGAATCAACCGGAGAAGGCATAGGATATTGTGCTGCTCACACAACACGACCTCCTATCCCAAGAGCATTGCTGTTTGAGGAAATATTATGAGCCACTATCCTAAATTCAACAGTCCTAAAGAAGTGAACCTGGAATATTTTTTGGCTCCTTCTCAGATAATCGAGGTAGGCGGAGCAGGATTGATTGTCCAAGAGAACAAGATATATCCGGCTAATCCTATCTTCATAGATTATTCTTTCTATAACTGGTCTTGGACAAGTAATGAAGATACCGAGACACCGGATAAATGGCATTGGATGGACGTAAATGGCCAGCTGATAGAAGATTCGGCAGGGACAACACCGGGAACAGGTATTGAGGGGTATGCTCCAATCAGAATATGGATGAAGGGATCAACTGAGGTGACTATTGATGTAGCTAAAACAGCAGGCACCCGAGATGAATCCAGATATAATGGAGCGCGCCTGCGAGACCTTACCTATTACATGCGCAAAGGGGCTATTGATCTTGGCAGGGTAACAAGTGAGCGCACTCCAAGAAACACAGAATTCTATATAAAGGATAACATTATCTTTACCAACTACGATTTTGACAATGATCCTGATTCAATCAGCAATTTGATTATTGTATATGAAACCATTACCAAGAATGTTAAACTGCAGATAGATCAGCGCACTAACGAAAAGAACAAGGCTTTCTACACTCCTGTTGTAGAAGACTACCAGCTTAAAGCATCTGGTCAGACGAGTACGATGGAGCAGTTATGATATATAACGAGAAATACTCTCCTGAAATGGAGCTAGCCCGGCAGTTAATGCTCGACATGAAAGACGCCGAGGCAGAAGATAATAAGAAAACTGAAGAAATGAGCCTTGCCAGGGTATTGAATGCTCTTGACCATACCTTCCGTAAGGCTGGACTTCTGCACACAAGTACAGATGATTTGCCACGCGAAGGCAATTACCCTCGGTCCTCCAACATGAATTTGCTTACCGAGAATCTACTGAAAGATATCTTCGAGATATTCGCAGAGCAGGAAGTCCTCGAAATGGAAATAACCAAGTCCGAGAACATTGCCAAACATCAACGTGATGTAATAGTCAACCTTGAAAACATCGCCAAGACAACCATCATGTCGGGAACAGAAAAAACGGTGTCTGAAAACGCAAGCACGTTTGTCATGGCGGACTTCTTTCCATCTGATGGTAATATAGACTGGAGCCAGACAGACAGCAAAAGCATGTATGATCCTCATGAAGCAGGAATAACATTGGAGGTTGTATCTGAAGAAAGGGTGGATTTTAACGAAGCTACATGGCAATTAAATACGCATGAATCCACGATAAATCAAACATCCATGCATTCTATAGACAACATAGGAAATAAAATCAATCTGTTCAACGGCCACAGATACGGAGAAATAGGTGATTTATTCATTGACAGCCCGGTGCAGACACTTCAGAGCGTCGAGGAATCTGGGGATGTTGAAAAAGACACTGAATACTCTCGTTATGAAATGACGCTAGGTGAGACAACAAAAGGCCTTCGCGTTATGAATCTCATTACTGATATGATAAAAAAGATGTATTCTAAGAACCCCAAGAAAGAACCATCTGTTATGATGCCTGATATCGAATGGAAGAGCGTGAGACTGATGGGAAAAGGCAGCAGCCAAGGAAAATTCAACTATGCTTTTCCAAGTATAAGCAACCTTAATATGGTGGCAAGCATATCAATCTCATTGCCGAAAGATGATTATATTTCCAAAATACAGGTTATACAGACAC
>Ga0180438_10001124_pt1 | contig 48367 bp, 53 predicted proteins | sample SS_ome_12_FD_132455 | JGI IMG/M metagenome (GOLD analysis project Ga0180438, IMG submission 132455) | Hypersaline lake sediment archaeal communities from the Salton Sea, California, USA - SS_3_D_2 metaG | ecosystem: Environmental > Aquatic > Non-marine Saline and Alkaline > Hypersaline >...
ATATTGTTTATAATTTAGTTTTTAGATTTGTTATATAATTTGAGTATATATAAAGAACTCAATGTCATAAATTTAAAAAAGTTTACGAATATTTTATTTTAAACGGATTTAATTCAGATTAATATTTTTTAAGGAAATTTTGCCATAAAACTGACTTCAGAAAAGATTAAATTTGGGGGTTTTAGTTAAAAAATACCACTATTTTTCTAATATTACTAGTATAAGCCTTAAAAATGAAAATTACACATACTAGAATAGACTAGATAGAAAAGTCAAATTCAATAATATTGTGATTAGATGATTATGTTTTGTCCAAATTGTGGTATAGAATTGGGTGAAGACTTCAATTTTTGTCCATTTTGTGAAGAAATTTTAAAAAAAGAATCAAAAAATTCAAAGGCATCTTCTGTCATCATTCCTAGAAATGAACTTTCTAATGGATCAATTAAAGAAGGAGATTTGAAGGATAAAATTTATAATTACTTAGTGCAAAATCACGAGTCTAGCTTTACGAGTAGTACTTTACTGAATAAAACGAATTATCTGTTTGATGGTACAAATGATTCAAAAACCCCATTAAGAACTATTGAGGACTTTTTACATGAAATGGTTTGGGACGGAACTATCAAGGCTACTTATTATAATGGAGAGGCATATTATTTTATTAATCAAGGAACCAAAGTGACTTCATTTGAAGAAAAAAATATCACTTTAACCGAAGAAGGAGGAGATCAAGAAAAAGAAAATAGCTATAATTACGCTCAAGAAATGAGAGAAAGAATAACTCTGCAAGAGGAGGCAAATCAGAGAAGATTGGAAGAGCAGAAATCCCAATTAAAACCAGAATTGACTCCATTGGAACAAGCTAACCATCAAATGCCACAGAAAAACGCGATGGGAACGATATCAAAACCAAAAAAACAAACAGATTCGGCGATACTTGTTCTTGTTATTTTTTCAATAATTGGCGTTATATTATTGATATCAGGGGTAAGTTCAGTATTCAGAGCTCCCTCTTCAGGGATTACGCTTATAGTAATAAGCATAATATTGCTTGGTATAGGAACTAAAGGACGATGCTTTTTAGCACTACTTGCCTGTGATGATTGCGATTGTTGAAAGCCTATCAATTAAAACGTGGTCCTAATATTGAATCAAACGAGGATTTTTCATTAATGATATTAAGTTTAAAGGTAAAAAAAGAAGATCAAAAATGCTCAATGAAAAACAGAATGGTAAAAATAATGGGAGAATAATACTCCATTCATTAGCACATCATAATCCGAATCGTGTTGATTTTGAGCAACATGTATTTTATTTATTTAATTATGCATTTTGTATTGGGTGTTCTGCTTTTTTAATGGGTGCTACCATAGCTCTAATTTTAGGGAATGTGTTTTATTATCACATTGTGAATCTTGTAGACCTATTGGTCATTCTGATACTTTTTATATTCTCTTGGATTCCCTCAATTTTCCAATATTCAATTCAAATTATTCTTAGAAAGTCACTCAAGAGTCGAGGCTTAAAATTTCTAATTCGTTTTTTATACCCTCTAGGTTGCATTATCTTTATATTTAAAAATCCAATTTTAGGGTTAAGTCTGGTGATTCCTGCGGGCCTCTTAATTATATACATCAGAAAAATAAAAGAACGAATTTTGGTTATTCGCAATAATGAGTATTAGAACGTAATAAATAAAAATAACAAAATTTACTTAGTGAGCTCTCTTTTCTTTAGCCTTAAATCTTTAGACTTACATCTGCGACATTTCTTTGCTCGAATTGGATTCAATGCTCCGCACTTGCGGCATACACTTTTTTCTAGTAAATGATATCGAGCGATCTTTCTTTTTTCAGGGTCGTCAATTGGACTCATTTTTAAAATCCTCTATGTTTGAATATTTTTGGAACTCAATCTAATGTGATTGTTTTTACAAAACAGTAAGATTTAATCATATTTCGTTAAGTAAAAACTAAAGAATAATTTTCTAAACATAGGAAAGCTAAAAAATTTTTGGAATCTAAAGAAAAAATTAAAATTTTATAATTAATAGAAGAAGATATACGATATTAAAACGAAGTTGAGTGAAGTTGCCCAAAGAGATATTTGATGAAGAAAAATTTTTAGAATTATCGAAATTTGCTTTTCATTGTCGAGTTAAAAGATTAAGAAATAGTGTTAAGCTGAAATTACGAACAAAGAAGCATCTTTATACCTTTAAAACCAATCCTACTGTTGCGGATCGATTGTTAAAAGGGGTTACTTGCGAGATTATTGAATTATAAGCAATATTAATAATAATTTTGGTTAAATCTGAATGAAAAATCTTCCAGCGTGCATAACATGTGTAAATTCTGGGTTTTTATGTACTAGTTGCCAAGAAAAGCTAGATACGGGAGAGATCTCTGAATTTGATTTAGATTTAGCCAAAGATTTGTTGGAACTGGAAGAAAAGGACGAATTTGGGTTTTTAAGGAACGTTTCCTTTTATAAATCAATAGATTTCGAGGATGTGGTTATAATAATCGTAGGTGTAAAGGATAAAATAAAAATATCACAAAAACTAATTGATTGGATAAAGGAAACCTATGAAATAGAAACATTGATATTGATTGAAAAAACTAATAAACCTAGACCAGTAATTGAAGCATTAATCGCTCCTTTTAAATTGCTTTCGTTAAATGAAATCTTTTTAGCAACAGGAGATATCGAATTTAAAGCAGTCTTATCTAAGAAAGAAGAAGAAAAGATATTATTTACAAAAGAGGAGCTTGAAGAATTAGTATTAGAAATTACTAGAAATGTTATTAGAGTCGAATTTGAATAAATATTATATTGATTTTCTTCTTAATGATTAATGGGTTTATCTTATCATGCCAGATTATAAACAAGTTATCCTATTGAGGACCGATTTAAAAATGGGTACAGGGAAAAAGTGTGCTCAGTCGTGTCATGCTTCATTATCTGCAGCTGATTTAGTTCGGGTTAAAGAAAAGGCAGTATGGAAACAATGGAAAGATATGGGTCAAAAAAAAATCGTATTGAAAATTAATAATCTTGATGAATTGCATGATATTATTATTCAACTAGAAAAAGAAAAAATTCTATTTTTTATCGTACAAGACGCAGGACTAACTCAATTACCCCCTGGTACTACAACTGCTGTAGGAATTGGGCCCGTAATTTCAGATAAGATTGATAAGATAACAGGAGATTTAAAATTATTATAATTTAGATCATAAGGCTTATTGGATTTGGTTGAATATAGAAATAACATCTGTTTTTTTGAGGATAATAAAGAAAGCGAACTGGAAAAGTTTGTTGGAATTCAAATTTATTCCACTTTTGAATTAAAGGGTATTGGGGGCGTTTATAAAAATTCTTATAAAGATTTTGTTGTTCAAGAAATAACTGAAAATGGAAATGTATTAGGATTTAGGAAAGATAAGCAATTATCAACAACAGATAACTATTCAAAATACAAATATACAACATTCAATTTAGTTAAGGTAAATCGAGACACATTTGATGCAGTGAGATTGATAAGTAAAGCTCTTAAAATTCCAGTGGATAAGATTGAATATTCCGGATTAAAAGATAAATGTTCTCTAAGCGTGCAACGAATATCTATACCTGGTAATTTCGTAGATCGATTGAAGAAATTGAACATTAGGGATGTATTTATTCGAGATATAAGCTTATCTAAAAGGTCAATCAGATTAGGCAGTAATTGGGGCAATAAATTCACTATTACGATAAGAAATGTGGAAAAAAAATCTAAAAATAAAAAAAATATCGAGAAAAGTCTTTTTAAAATTAAGCAATCCGGTTTTCCTAACTATTATGGTCTTCAGCGTTTTGGAACATTTCGACCAAATTCACACTTAATAGGGAGGTATCTTTTGGAAAACAAATTTAAAGAAGCATATAATGAGTTTATTCTAAATACATATTCAACTGAATCGGAATTATCAAGAAATGTACGGATTGAACTAAGGGATACAGCTAATCTTGAAAAAGCGCTCGAACAATTTCCTAAAAGCCTGAATTATGAACGTCAAATTTTGAAGTATTTGATTAACAATCCCGGTGATTATGAGGGTGCTATGCACCACCTCCCATCCTATCTCATCAAACTCATCCTTAGTTCTTTTCAATCATATCTTTTTAACAAACTATTGAGCCTAAGGGTAAAAAAAGGTCATTCCTTATTCAAACCAGCAAATGGAGATGTAATAAGCATTTTAGATGATATGGATGGTCAATTGACTCAAATAAAATATATTTTTGGAGGTTCTTATGATACATATCTTAAAGAAGCTTTAAACTTAAAACGGGCTTCAATAGTAATTCCGCTAGTCGGATATGATTCAAACTTAGATGAATTTCCGCTAATGCAATCATTATTATTAGATATACTCGAAGAGGAACAAATTAGCCCTTCTATATTCCATCATGACCTACTTAAAGACCATGACTTTAAAGGTTCTTATAGATCAATGTTAGTTCGACCTAAAGATCTAAATTTAATAGAAATTGAACCTGATGATATTTTTCAAAATAAACAAAAAGTAAAAATTGAATTCTCTCTATCGAAAGGATCTTATGCTACGATGTTGTTGAGAGAAATAATGAAAATGTAATCTATTCTATTATAATCTTATAAGATTGAATGGTTTCACCACCAAAAATATTACCTACTTTTACAGCTATTATATATTCACCCTTTTTTTCATAGTAGTAAGGTTTCGAGATTAGTTTTAAGGTTCTTTTTTTGTATGAACGAAATGAAATCCATGAAGTCTTGAAATATTTTTCATTATAATCATAGTCAACAGCCCAATTATCAATCCAATCTGAAAATATGTTTACTTTTTTAATTATCCTGTCACTTATTAACTCCAATTTTGGCATAATGTAGTTTAAAAGATGAATATTCACTAATTGCTCTTGACACTCAACATTAAAAGTAAATATTGGTTCTGAATTTTTTATTCTAAGGTCATATCCCAAATCCTGTTTAAGTAAATTATTTGGTATTGTGAAATCTTCCATTTTACCATTGAAAATAATTAAGTTAAAAGGTTTTGGCAACGATTTATATCTTTTTTTCCAGGAGTATAAATCATTGCTTGAATAAATGTTGAGAATTCTTTTTTTTGTTATATTTATAGAGTTTACCATCATATCAGAGCCAATCCATCTTCGATTAAGTTTTTCTGCAACAGATAATGTCGTTCCTGTGCCGCAAAAAAAATCAGCTACTATATCTCCTTGATTAGAGGAGGCAAGAATTATTCTTTTTAACAATCTTTCTGGTTTTTGCGTAGAAAAGCCTTGATATTCTAAGGTATTAGCTCTAATATATGGAATATCATTCCACACATCTCTTGGGAAAATACCATCTTCTTGGAGATATACTTTCTGAGATAACTTTTTTCCGTCATGACTTCCTCCTCGATAATAGAAGGTACCATGCTCATCTTTTTTTAAATTATCTTTTACACGGTTGGAGTATTCCATATAAATTTCAGGATCATCATTAAAAATATAATTATCCGATTTGGAATAGAATAAAATAGCATCATAAGACCTTATAAAAAATCTTCTAGTTTTAGCTGAGGCTGCAGGGTACGCCCATATAATTTCATTTCGAAAATTTTCTTTTCCAAAAATCTCATCCATAATAACTTTAATATAATGGCTGATATGCCAATCTAAATGCAAATAAATACTGCCCCGTTCAGACAATAAAGCTTTCATAAGTTTTAATCTATCAGAAATAAAGGAAATGTATGTATCTATCCCACCACTCCATACATCCGAATATGCTTCTGATATTTCAGAACCACTTTTTTCACCAATTAATATTTTATAATTGAAATTATTTCCTGTTGCGAATGGAGGATCGATATATATGAGATCTAAACTATTCGAGTAATCCTTCAATAAGTAGATCATTACACTTAAATTATCGCCCCAAAACAATAAATTACACCAATCATCCCCGTAATCTTTTTTGCTTATGGATAATTCTCTCGATTTTATTATTGATTTTTCATCAAAATCATATTTATCTATAATAGGAGTATGATTAAATTCTAACAAGCGGAAATTTTTAGTCTTTAAATCATCTGCATTTATACTATCTATTTCTAAATTTTTTCCGCCCCAATTTAGAGTTGGCATAATTATTCCATAATAAGATAGCAAAAAATTTATTCTTAATTTCCTTTTCAATAATAATTTTTAGGTTTACAATGTATTTTTTTTATAAAAATGTCACTTGATGAAATGGCCGATTGGAGGAAGAGTCATTTAACTAAAGAGGTTACCTCAAAGTTAATTGGGCAGGAAGTTGTATTAGGAGGGTGGATTCGCAATTTTAGAGATTTAGGAGGATTAAAATTCATAAATCTCCAAGATTCATATGGAGAACGCCAAATTACTATGAAAAAAGGTGTTGTAAGTGATGAGCTGTTTAATAACACTAAATTAGGATATCAATATTGTATTATGGTAAGAGGGAAAGTAAAAAAATTTGGTAATGCACCCGGAGGAATAGAGATTATACCTTCTGAAATTAAAATACTCAACAAAACGCCTGATAAACTTCCCATAGATATGACAGGAGAAACAACTACTGACTTAGACTTGAGACTCAATAATAGAGCATTAGATTTAAGATCAGTTCGTAACCAAGCTATATTTGCAATCCGGGGAGAATTAATAAAAGCTGCAAGAGAATTTCTTTTTGATAATGAATTTAAAGAGATTTATACTCCCAAGATAATTGGATCTGCTACTGAAGGGGGTACTGAACTATTCCCAATAATGTATTTTGATAGAGAGGCATTTCTTACTCAGTCCGCACAATTATATAAAGAACAATTAAGTGGGGTTTTTGAGAGAGTATTTGAAATAGGTCCAAGCTTCAGGGCTGAAAAATCTCACACAAAACGGCATTTATGTGAGATAGTACAATTAGATATCGAAATAGCTTTTGCAGACATGACAGATGTTCTTAAAACATTGGAAGAATTAATTTATTTTGTCATTAAGAACATAAGAAATAACCAACTGGGATCTTTAAAAATTCTAGAAATGGAAGAAAAAACACCATTACCAGAACTTCCTTTTCCGCGTTATACCTATGATCAAATTTTAGACCTTATTCAAAAAAAATGTAAAATTCCAATTGAATGGGGAGAAGATATCTCTACAGAAGCCTATCGAGAATTAGAAAATATTTTACCGGGGTATTACTATATTACTCATTGGCCTATGGCTATAAAACCATTTTATATTATGCCCTCTAAAAACCCCAAATATAGTGAATCATTTGATCTGCAGAAAGGAATGCTCGAATTATCATCAGGAGGAACACGTGTTCATAATAAAGAACATTTAATAACTGCGCTTGAATTAAAAGGATTAAATCCTATTGCATTTGAATCTCATCTAAATACTTTTGATTTTGGAATGCCTCCACACGCGGGGTTAGGACTTGGGATTGCAAGATGGTTAACTGTCTTATGCGGGTTAAATGATATTAGAGAGGCAGTAATGTATCCCAGAACTCCTGAACGATTAACTCCCTAAAATGTATTAATTTAAATAATTAATTATAAATTAACCTAATATTATGACTGACAATTGGTTGGAATCATATATTATCGCGGGAAAAGCAGTAGGTGCAGCTAAACGAGTAGCAAGGGCTATGGTAAAACCAGGGGTATCTCTTTTAGATATTGCAAATAAATGTGAAGAGAAAATTTTAAATGAGGGATGTGAATTATCATTCCCTGCGAATATCTCCCTAAATGAAATTGCGGCCCATTATAGTCCTGTAATTGATGATCCTTCCATAGTTCCTGACCGGGGTTTATTGAAGATAGATTTAGGGGCTCATTATAACGGCTTTATTGCTGACTCCGCGATGACAATAAATATAGATAAGGATGATATGCTTCAAAAATTCGTTGACGCTGCGCTTAATGGATTAGAAGCCGCCATTGAGATTTTTAAACCAGGTGTTAAGTTATATGAATTAGGTGAAGTTATCGCAAATAAAATACTCGAATTTGGACTTAAGCCTATTAGAAATCTTGGAGGACATGAGCTGAAACAGTATGAACTTCATGCAGGTCCTTTTATACCAAATTATAAAGACATGAATCACAAACAAGTTTTAAAATCAGGTGATGCTTATGCTTGTGAGCCTTTCGCAACCTCTGGAGATGGTTGGGTTACAAATGGAAAGAATTCCTATATTTATCGTATAATAAAAAAGACTAAGAAAAATATGCCCTATGAAGAATTAAATTACATGAATAAGATTGATAATATTACAAAAAAGCTGCCTTTCTCTCCAAGGTTATTAGAATTTCATAATGTAATCCCAAAAAATAAGATACAGAAAGTTATTGATATATTTTTAAGAAAACAAATCCTTACTCATTATCCCATTTTAATCGAGCAGACAGGGGCACCTGTCGCTCAAGAAGAACATACAATTGTAATTGATGTTGATGGAACCCCCGTTGTCACCACTAGGGAATAATGTAAAAAAAAAGATCATCTGCATTCTTCTATGTGCTGGAGAGGGCACTCGCATTCGTAATCATATTGAAAATATCCCTAAAGCTTTAATTTCTCTAGCTTATCTACAAAACAAACCCATTCTTTACGATACTATTAATAAATTACTTAAATTTGATATTGAAAAATTAATCATAATCACAGGCTATTTAAAGCAAAATATTGAAGAATACGTAAAAAATCTAACATTCCAACCTAAAAACTTAAAAGATAAAATTTTGCTATTTGATTCGGGTTTTGAATATCGCAAAGGTTCTTTATACTCCTTTCTCAGTTTTACTCGCAATACACATTTTTTTAAAGAGGATAAGGTTTATATACTTTTACCAGGTGACACAATTTTCGATTTTTCCCTATTAAATGAAATTTTTAGCCAAATAAATAAACTAATAAATAAGAAAAAAAGTACCTGCGTTATTCCTTTTCGAAAGATTAAAATAGGTTCACTAAAAGGGCTCTCTAAAAATTCTCTCCACGATTCAAAGATTTTTATTTCATTTGCAAAATCTAAATCAAAAAATAAGCAAAAATATCTTAAAAAAATAATACAAAGAGATTTATCAAAGATTTCAAAAAAAAAAGACATATTTCAAATTATCCCTTGTTTTATGTTTAACTTTAACTTTATTCAAAAAATTAAAAATATAATTCAAAAATCAAACATTAATTCTGTAAGAGAAGTTATTAATTTGATTGCCAAAAAAGAAAATAATATATATCTACTACAAATCGACCAAAATCTGGGCTTTATTGATATTGATACTTATGAAGATTTACAAAACTTAAATAATACAAAAAAAGGTGGACAATAGTAGCTCCGACAATCTCAGAATTCATGGTCCAAAGACTTAAACTTTACTGAGTATAATTATATCAATATTGGAGCTTCTATCGAAATTTATAATTTAATTTTTACTATGTTTCATTGTCAAATGTATCTATAATAACACTCTATTCAACTAGAAAACATAGAAAAATGTCATATCTTATCATTTATTCTGTGTAGTAATTTTAAGTAAAATTATCACCGTTAAAATTGCCCAAAGTGCTTTTCTCCTAGAACCTTAGGATTATTTCAAATTAATTCTATAGTTTACAATTCATACTAGCACTAAAGGAAAAAACTAAAGTGTATTAATTATGGTAAATTAAGCATTTATTTTTCTCTGGGATACTAAAAAAAACCAACCAGAAATCATACGTAGGAAATACGTTTAGTAACAACTGAATCGTTGTTATAACCGTTAAATTGTGTCAAAAACCAATGCACATATACTATTGTCCAATAATAACATGGTGAAATGAATATTTAAATGTTGTTATTAATAACAATAACTATTCTCAACATTTATAGATCTAAAACGTAATAATTTAATAGTTAAGACATTACCTTATACATAATTATTATTAAATTCGAGAAATATTATGTCTGATGGTGGAGAAGTAGTTATAAAAATTGAACTCTTTGGGATAGGTGCAGTAAAAGGAAAAATTATGCGACACTTAGCTCCATTATCCGCTGATACAATTATTGACCATTTGCCTATTATTCTGAGAGGTCGATTTAGTTTCGGAAAGCAGGCTTATTGGACTCTCCCGGGAATAGAAATATTTAAAGGGACAAATAAAAAATCTAGTCAGGCTGCTAAAAAAAATGATATTGTATATAATCCTAAAAGTGATGAACTTATTTTCATTTTAGAGGATTTCACCTTCTCTAACAATGTAAATAAAATAGGAGAGATTACTGATAATATTGATTTTTTCTTAAAAGCAAGAAATGGTCTTAATACAAAAATTACTATGTTCTAGCTCAAAATAATATAAAAAGGAACAACTATTATGCCTATATCAAATAAATTGACAATGGTATTCATTTTTTTCTACGTAAGCGTAATAATTTATCTTATTCTCTTTATAACAATTCCAGATTTTAAAAACATTATAATTGAATCCCGACAGAACATCGCTAGCCTCACTCAAGGCAACAATTATTTCTTAGCTTTAGCTTTTTCTTTTTTTATTTGCCTAATAGGCAATGCTAGTGTTGGTTTTCCTGTTCCCTATCCTTTTATCATTTTTTCACTTTCAGATTCAATTTTCATACGTTATTCTGTTATGGGGTTTTCATTTGGAGAGATTTTGTTTAACATGGGTTTTTGGGTTGAAATTTCAGGAATTGCATTGATAGGAGGTTTAGGGAGTGCGTTAGGAGAATTAGTAAGCTTTTTGATTGGAAAGGGTGCTAGAAAAATAGCATCAACGAAAAATTCTCCGACACTAGCAAATGTTCAAGGATTTGGTAAACTAGTACTACAATATCCTAAAGCTTTATATTTCTTTATATTTATAGCAGCAGCACTTCCGATACCTGATGATCCATTATGGATTGCCTTAGGTATGTCGAAAAAAAAAATAAATTTCACTGGATGTTTATTTTGGGCTTGGATGGGTAAAAATATAACTATGTTATTTTATGTGACATTACCAATATTAATTTTATTAGGATTTAATGCTTCTGGTATTGAGTTTAATGATATTTCAAGTGTGATAACTGAAGCGATAATGTTATTAATTACAATATCGATAATGTATTTTATTATGGGTTTTAATTGGAATAAATATATCGAGAAACATCAAAAGCACAATAACAAAATGATTGAATAGGGTCTATTTGTTATTGTTCTTTAAACAATTCTTACATATAAACACAGTTTTTTGTTTACTCTTAGAATTTTCATCAAAATAAATACATTTATAAATAAAATTACCACATATAGCACATACACTTTGAGTACGAGTTTCTCCTAATAATGGACCTAAATTATCGAATGACATATACTTCGCTAGAGAATAGATTTTGAAAGTGTGATTTCTATTTTTGAAATTAAATCTTTCTGATTGGAATTTGTCTTATAATACTTTTTCTGTCTTCCGCGCTGTGTATTTCTAAAAAATGGACGACTACCTAATGAAATATTAGCAATTTCTACACCAGGATACATTCTAGTTTTTAAAATTTCAGCAACTTCAACTGCAGTAGATATTTCATCCCCTTCCCCTTTAATTAATAATGATTTTGTTCCTCCTGAGAATGCAAAAATTGCATCCTTAATAGTTTTGTCCATTTCTGAGCGATTTTTTATTATGAAAGTAGTATCCGCAGTCATTACTGAACCTCTTTAGCAGACATTTATTACAATTGTTATAAAAAAAGTCTAAGTATAAAATATACAGCAATTAATATAAAACTTTTTTAAAAACATCAATATCAACTTCCCATTTTTAAAAAAGTGAATAACAGTAAGAGTGTAATACTTTAAAATATTAAATCTCGAATTCAGCTTTTTTTTGTAGATCGTCATATATCATTCGGTATTCTGAACTTCTGGATTCAAATATCTCAATAATCTTTCTTTCATTCGTATCTAAATAATCAAAATAAGGAGATATTATCTCAACTCTTTTTGTAAATTCAAGATTTATTTTATTTAACCAATTTAAAGGTTGCTTTAATAGGTTTTTTATTTTTTTTGTATATTTTTTTTTTTGGCTTTCATAACTTTTAAGGTCACCTAAATTTCTTAGGTCTTGCAGCTCTTTTTCATAATCAGTTATCTTATTTTCAATCTTTTCTCTAAATTTTGGTATACGATACCTCTTTTTATAAAAATCAGAATCCCATTCATAAAGAATCCGTTCATCATCTTCAGCTTCATCAGGGTTATTAGTTAACTTGACTTCATCCTTAGGAATCATTATTAAACCATAATTTCTTTGCAGTTGTGCTAAATATCTCTTCCTCAAAACCTGATCAATATATTTTAACTCTTTAATTACTGTGTTTATATGTTTGCTTACGTTTCTAACTTCTTCTTCAATGGTTTCTACCATTAATTTTTTTTCTAATTCAGTTTTAATATCAATATAATCATATGTGGCCAGAATTCCTCGATTAGGATTTACAAGTCTTAAAGCGGCTAATCCTAAATAATAATTCGTTGATTTTAATTCAGTATGATTAAAGATCAACCCAATCGCATAAGGGTTGGGAATTTGATACCCAAGTTGAGTTTGGATATCAATATCCGAAAACATAAATTTAAAACCAGGGTGTGTATGCCACCAACCAATTATAAAATCATTTTTTTTATCTTGGACAGACTTCTCATAAACAGATTCATTAATTTCGGCCATATCTACATATTGCTTACTTTCATATTTTACACCTGCACGATCTCCAACTACCATTGGTATTGCATCTTTAACAATTAATTCAGAATTACTCCCAATAGAACCAATTAATATTCCATAAACTTCTTTCCAATTTTTCTCTGGAATATCCTCTCGAGCATATCTTAATGCATAACATAACATTCTCCTGTAAGCATTATAAGTTAGAAAAATAGGTGTTTTAACGAGATTTATTTGATCTGAAAATGATTTTAATTTTGAAAATCTTAAATCCTCCTTTCCAGTGGATTCAAATTCTGATGTACTCAATTTCTCTTGAATTATATCATTTTCGTGAGCTCCATTGATTGCTTCATTCTGCGTTTTATTGTCTTTCTCAACCATGCAAAATCAATTTTCTATTGTAATCGACAAATTAATTATAGTGGGAATGCTTTTTATTTTTTTATAGTTTTTTTATATTATTAAAAATAATAGATAATTTCTTTATGATTGTTATCGGATTCTGTGGACTTCCAGGTTCGGGTAAATCAACTGCATTAGAAGCAATCAGTGATTTAGGTGTAATCATAACAATGGGAGATATTATCCGTAATGAAGCAAAAAATCAGAATTTAACTCTTAATGATAAAAATTTAGGGAGGATTGCTAAAGAATTACGATTATTAGGAGGAAATGAGATCATTGCAGAAAAAACTAAAGACTTAATAAAAACTCTAAATTCAGAAATAATATTTGTAGATGGAGTTAGATCTCTTTCTGAACTGGTGGTATTTAGGAAAAATTGGAAATTTCCCTTAATTGCTATTAAAGCAAAAAAAAAGTATCGTTATAAAAGAATTTTAGATCGTGCTAGAAGTGACGATTCTAACGGGGAAGAATTCATAAGAGATAGAGATATAAGAGAAATTAATTTAGGTTTAATTGAACTGATTAAAGCGGCAGACTATTACATCTCTAATGATACTAGTATTGAAGATTTAAAAACTAAAACAAGAAAGTTAATTCTTAAATTAATAGGGAATAAAAATTACTCAAATCTAAAATAATCTGCAATTGTTTTCGCTAGTGAAACTAAAGCAACTTCATTATCTATAGAATCGGTTCCGATTATGTAATCAGCTCCAGCAGTTAAAATTCGGTATTTAGCATGCTGTAACATTAAAGCATGAGTTGCTACAGCAAATATTCTTTTAGCACCACTTTCCTTTGATAACTTAATTGCATTCGCCATTGTTCCTCCAGTAGAGATAATATCATCCGCAATTACAACATCCTTATCTTTCAATCCTAATTCACCAGACATTACAATTTCTCCAGTTTTTACATCTCTTTTCTTTTCAAAAAATTCTACGGGAACATTCTGTCCAAAGAACTTAGCGAATGTTTTTGATCTTTCAACAGCTCCTTTATCTGGTGAAACTACAACAATATCTTTAGCTCCTAATGATTTCACATGATCAGCTAATACCTTCATTGAATCAATATTTATGGTTTTACAATTTAATTCATTTAGGATTTTTGGTTCATGCACATCAACAGTATAGAATTCATCTATTCCCAAGGAATTGATCATTCTTAATAATACTTTAGCAAAAGGACACTCTCCTGGTCTAAAAATTTTATCTTGGCGAGCATAGGCAAGATAAGGTACAATCACAGTGACTTTTGATGCACCCATTCTTTTTACAGAATCTATCATCATAGCAAGTTCAACCACTCTTGCGTTTTGATTTGCACTAGCACTTGGACCTGTGGATTGAATAATAATTACTTCATTACCTTGTATGAGGGATTCATCTTCAAGATTTATTCTTAAATAGTTTTCACCATCAGGAAATGTCTTAAATTCTGTATTAATTGAATTTATACCCAATTCTTTTGCAACTTTCACACCAAGCATTTGGGATGCTGGCCCTATAATAAGAAATTTATTCATGTATTATAACACCTTCACAATCAAATAATATAGCTTTACTAATGAATTTATAACCTATAATCGTTTTAAAACTTTTAGAGCATAAGAGAGAATTTCTTCTCGATGACCCCTAAAAGAATGACCCCCTGATTCAAATTCTAACGCATTATTAGCATTTAGACCTAATTGGTTTTTAATTTTAATGAAATTCTCAAAAGGAATGACATCATCATCTTTACAATGAGCTATGAAAATTCTCTCGTTATTTGATGGGAGAGCTTTAAGATAATATTTTGGACTCATTATCTTTACGTTCTCTGGAGAGAATGAAACATTTGGGACTGTAGCATAATCATAACGTGCACATAAACCAAAGAGGATTTTTACTCTTGCATCTATATATCCATAAGTAAGGATAATGGCACCACCAATGCTTCTTCCAAATAAAGCGACAATTTCATTTAATAAATGATGTTTTTGAGATTCAAATACCCAAGTTATTACTTTTTGAAGGTCAGAAAAAATTTGTGGGACATATTTTAGCCAATTTGATCCTGTTTGACTGGCAGTTTCACCATGAGCGCGATAATCATACGTTAAAACGTAACATCCCGCTTTTGAAAAACCTTCACTATAAAATTTAACAAATTTACTCTCTCTATCTTCCCTAAACGCTGGACAATTAATAATAAAAGGTGCTTTTTCAGGTGTATTGTTACTATAATAAATACTGCCTTTTAATAAGATATTATCCTCTTTTATAGGAATATCCACTTTTTCGATTGTAATATCGTTCATTTGGTTATCTCCCCAAAAGTTACATTTTGATACTTATTAATCAATTCTTTTAACACATCTAATCCTAATTCTATGCTGTCTTTATGACCTTCAGGCAATCCTCCTAATGACCTATTAACTTGTTCAATTGTAATCTTTTTAGCATAATCTATAGTTTTCCCTTGAGTTAATAAAGTAATCTGACTTGCTGTTGCAATTGTAACACCGCACCCATCTGTTAAAAAATTGATATTTTGGATCATATTATTTTTAATTTGAGCAAAAAATTCTAATGAATCATTCCTAATTCCTTTTTTCTTAAAAGATACATTAAATTGTGAAGGTTTACCCCAATTTTTTGGATTATGAAATAACTCAACAATATAATCGTTAAAATCTTCAATCTCATTACTTATTATTTTCTCTTGTAACTTTTCAACGAAATCATCAATATTTTTCTCATTTTTTCCCAATACAATCTACTCGTTATGGATGTTTCAATAAATGGTTTTCTAGCTTACTTCGTCTTTCTAAGTCTATGTCTTCCTTATTATATTTACTCACGATTTTTATGACTTCTTGATTTAATGCCTTATGTTCGGAGATACAACTACTCTCTTCTAAAAAATCCTCACCATGCCGTATAGCAGCAAGATTTTCAGTTATTTTCATGAGTTCTGAAGCAATAACGCTATTGAGATAAATGAGATCTGATATCATGCTTTTTATATATAAAACAAGTTTCAACTGATCTGACATAATGATTATTAAAATGGTGTATTTAATTAATTTTTAGATCTTCTTGCAACAACGAATTTCAATACACTACTATGAAATACACTAACATATAAAGAAGCGGACCAATAATTAAGCTCCCAATAAAAGCTATACGCAACAGGAAAGTCTTTTTCATATCTGAATGAAAAATTTCCGTAATTGTATTTTTAAAATTCCAAATATGTCGGTAGGCTCTGTTCTCATTTTTAGTGATAGAATTGCCGCTCTCCCTTAAATTGGATTTTAAGGTAATCTCAATGCGATACGTAATTGATTTTGTTTTAAATTCAATAACATTAATTGGAAAACATATATAAAATACGATAAAAACTATAACAATAATCATATATACGGTACTTACTATGTTGTCATTGATTAGAGAAATAGTATCTGCGATAACCCATCCCTGTATTTGTTGAATTGTAAGGAAAATTAACATTCCTCCCATCCCAAAAAGATCAAAGAAATCTATTTTTCTAAACCATTTTCGAACATTAAGAACTTTAATCTTTTTTCCCATTACATAGTAGAATTTAAATTTTGATTGTCTTCTAAATTTTAAAATATTCAAATCTTCATTAATTTCTAAGGTAGTTGCTCCCTTTTTACTAAAATCAAAAAACAAAGATTTTACAATCAGTATTAATCCATACATTAATGAAATCCACCATACCAATGGACCAAATAAGATCATTTGGGTAAGCATTAGAATAGCAGAAATAACTAGAAATGCACCGAAGACAGCTTTAAAATATTGAAGATGGTTATCACTAACTTTTAAAAATGCATCATCATTATTTTTTGGTTCAATATCTCTAAGCTTAGGGGTACATTCTAAAAAGTTACTAAAATCCTCTTTAAATTTAGGGAGCTTTTTGAATTTGATTGGAGAAAACCACATCTCATACAATCTATCTTTTGTAGCAATCTCAAAATAATTTTGAGGGAATATAACTAATAAAATCAAAACAATTATTTCAAAAATTGAAATTATTATAAAAGTCCATGATAAAACATAAGAGGGCCCAGCTCTTTCGGCTGAAAATAAAGAAATTGCTGTCATTAATTGTTGTACAATAAACGGAATTAAAAGGAGAATCCATGATAATTTTGGCCCTAAATGATTATTTTGATAACGAATCGCTTCGATATCTTTTTTAGGGATCTCCGTTAACCAAGGAAATCCAGGTCTAATCTCGTAAAAAAAGAAAAAATTTTGTGATTTAGAAAATATTCCTCGAAATGGACTTAAAAAAAAGTATAATAATAATCCAAACCCAATTCCTAACGCAGGGAGCCCTGTGAGATAAAACCAGGAGGGTCCTCCAAGAAATATCGCATTACCATATTTTACTTCATGTCCTACATCCGTACCGAATACAATTAATGAAAAAATACCCGCAATTATTAAGATTAACGAAGCAATAAGTCTTGAAAGTGAAATTGAGGTAAATTTAATAACATTTTCAATGGGTTCTCTCAAATCACGTACTTTTTTAATTATGATCGAGTTTTCTCTCAAATAATAGGGGGCTATAAAATATTTGGAAGCAATAATTCCCCCAAAAAGCATTATAAAAATGTTAATGAAAAGGGAAAGGTTCATTCCACTAAGTGTAATCTTAAAATCATATCCTAAAATTAATAAAATAAAACCTAATGCAATTATAATCAACCCTATTGCTAAAAATATATACCTAAAATACTTTTTTTGGGGATGATTACTTCTTAAATTATCGATATCCTCTTCAGTTAAAATACTCATAGTAATTTTCTCTTTTCGATTCCAAATAATAATATATTTTTTGTTTTTTTCTTTTATAAAAGTTAAATTTCAGATTTATTGAAATTAATTGATATTACTAAAATTTTAAAGTTTAAAATGGATTTCAAAGATTTCCATGATGGTTTACTATCATGCTCGTTAGTATTATTAATTCTCTCCTTGACATTTATGATTGTTTCAATAATTCTTAAGCCGTTTATCGCATTAGAACCATTGGAAAGAGATTTGATTCTTATCGTTGCATCAATAGATGTGGCATTTTGTCTCTATTACTTTTTCGAAATAATGAATCTTAAAAAAACATTTAAATCAACCATTATTCATATCTTCAAATTTGGGATAAGGTTAGGAATTAGTGCTTTACTATTTTTACCTCACTTATTTTTCCTAATTTCTATGTTTTCTTTGCATTTGCATAATCTTCAATTATTAATGCTAAGTTTGATTATAATAATTGAAACTTTATTAATTGGGCTTATATTTAAAGAAACATATGATTTGGTTTTTCTTGAGTCCGATAAAAGGAATTTTGAAATAGAAAAAAATCGACAACTCTATTTAAATCGCGTTTAAGACAAATAATTATTAATAGCTTCTAATATTGGTGAATATAGTTTAGTGTTATTTAGCTATTTTTTCTATTGCAGTTTCGATCATTTTTAGTTTTGTAGAATATTTTTCCATTAATTCAGCAAATTTGTTGGTATCAATTTCTTTGTTTTCTTTTAACAACTTCAACTCATTTATAGTTCTTACTATACCGGCTTTCTTGTCTATTAATTTTTCACGTTTGCTGTATGGAATTTTTTGTTCTAATTTTTTACTTTGAAATGCTTTAAACCTTTTGATATTTAAGTCTTTTGGCACAAATTTAGTTAAGTATATAGTATTTTTAGGTACAAAAGGAGCAAGATTTTCTGGTACAATAATTATTGGTTCTGGATCTTGTATTTTTTTAATCTCTAAATAGTCTAGCACATCAACTTTGAGTTCTTTTACAAGCTCTCTTACAATTGAAAGATTTAATTCAATGTTTTTTGTTTCTTCAGATTGAATATCTGATAAGTTTTTAAGCATATCCCCCCATATCTCTTCTGCTTTCATAAAGTAAAATTTTGCTTTCTCTTGAAGTCTTTTTACTTTTTCTTGGTTAATAGTTGTAATTGAAGATTCAAATGATGCTCTTGCTTTTAGTTGACATGCTTTACCCATATCAAAATGAAATTGCGCTCTTAGTTGCTGCTTTTTCTTCTCTTCATGCTTTTTCAAATAAAAAATTCTTTTTGATAAAGAACTTAATCCAGAGTATAATTTTGAGGCGAAATATATATTATTTGAGGTTTCTTCTCTTATAGCTGCGATACTTTGAGCTAAGACTCGTGCCTCTTCGGAATTTAATTCAAGATTTTCAGATGAAAGTGATACTCCAATATCATTTTGAAATATTGCAGAAGCACTAAAATATGCTGATGTTTTAAACATTTTGCTACTCTCAACCATTGCAATAACTGCATTTTCCCAATCCTCTTCTTCTTCGAAATTTTCGGAAATCTTATTGTATGCTCTTGCCATAACCCATAATGCTCGTGCACATTCAAACATCAAATCTTGAATTTCAATTTCTCTATTATTTTCTAATGGATCAAAGAAATTCGATGTAATATCTAATTCGTTTAGGATTTTAGCATGATTAGCACTCTGGTAGTTTAGGTTCAGAATTCTAGTATACTCTAATATCAAATTTAAATCGTCTAATGTAAAATTCTCTTCTTCTTTTTCAAGAGCTTCTTCAATCTTTTTAATTTTGAAATGCAAGTATCTAATACGTTGCATTAATTCTTGTTCAAAAAAAGTTGGCATTGTACCATCATAGATCTTTTTTGTTTAAATTTAAGTTAATTAAAATTATATAAAACATCAAATTAAAACTAATCTATCTATATAATATTTTTAAATTCTTACTAATAAATCTTAAATACAATCTTTTTGGATTCTTATGCCAAAAAAGAATATTTTTGTTTTTGAATATGTTTCTGGAGGTGGATTTAATAAAGAAGAGATATCTTCGTCGTTATTATGTGAAGGTTATGCGATGTTAAGATCTATATTAGAGGATTTTAAGAAATTAAAATTCCAGACAATAACACAATTAGATGAGAGAATATTTAATTTATCGGATTATCTTAATCAGGATGATTTATCACTAGTAACTTCCAATGATGATTTTTTAGATGTATATAAGACATGTTTAGAAAAAGCAAATTTTTGCTTTATAATAGCACCCGAATTTTCAAACAATCTTTACAAATTGACTGAAATTGCCCTTAACTATCAAAAGGGTCTTTATAGTATCGGTTTAGAGGGAATTAAATTAGGTGCCTCAAAAATAAAAACTTATGATTTTTTCAAGGATAATGATTTGCTTACACCACTAACTTATCAGATTCCATTAGTAGATGGTAAAATTGATTTTGATTTTATATATGAAAAGTTTGAAGAATCTCAATTCCCGTTTATAATTAAACCTGAAGATGGTGTTGGTGCGGAATCAATTTATTATTTTCAACGGAAAAAAGAATTAGAGTTGTTCTTCACTCAGGAAGACCTCCCCTTAGATCCCCACCGAAATTATATTCTCCAAGAATATATTAAAGGAACTGATCTAAGTGTATCGATAATAAATAATCCTGTGGAAGATAAAATAACAGATAATCTATATATTTTAAGCATTAATTCTCAAAATATAGGATTTAAAGATTTGAATGGCAAGTCCTATTATTTAGGTGGTTATACCCCTATTAAACAATATACTCGCGTGAAAAAGATTCTACAAAAATCTCTTGAAAAAATAAGTTTATTTAATTTCAAGGGATATTTTGGGATTGACTTTATAAAAACATCAGACGATAAATTATATTTCATTGAAATAAATCCAAGGATGACTACATCTTATATCGGAATCAGAAATATATTGAATCATAACCCCTTGCTATTATTAGAACAAGGATATGAACAAAATAAGCCTCTTGAAATTAAACATATCGGATTTTCTGAATTTTTGAGACTTGATTTAATTTATAATGGAAGAGAGTCCTTAGAAGAGATCGTTAATACAGCAATTCCAAAATTAATGCGAGAGATTCCTGAATTAGTTACCCCTCCAATTTGTTTGAGAGAAGCTAATTCTAATCAAAATTTAGAGTTTTCTTGTTTTATTGCAACAAAAAGTAAAGATCACGACTCTTCTAAACAAAGATTTTCTGAAATTTTAAATCAATTAAAAAGAGCTCAATTTAATCTAATTAAATAGAAAATAACAAAAATAAGGAAAATCCGCCATAATGAATTAACAATGCTATAATTAGTGAATTTTCAATCTTCAATTGTTTGTTAACTGTTAAATTAAAGGTTAATAACCAAAGCGACCATAACTGGAATAGAATCATTAGAATATTGTCCAATATTCTTATTGTAGCAAAATTTAAAGAATTTGAAATTTTTAAGAAATAACGTATAATTAAATATATATCAACAGGAAAAAATATCATTCCAAATACTTGAAAAAATTTAAAACTATTTTCTTTCTTCTTATAAAATAAACGACAAATCCCCTCATTAATTATATAATAAATTAGAAAATTTAACAAAAAGAAAATTGAAAATATTAGTAGCGATAACAATTCTAAGCTAGAGCTCAATAAATTTGATTCATTGAAAAAAAGAAAAAAGGGAAATACTTGATTAAGTCCACAAAATATACTACCTATTAATAGGCTTATTACTGAAAGTAGAATAGAAAATATTTTCTTATTCTCTTGCAATGTAATACTTTTTCGAGGAGTTAATTTCATCAAACCTTTTAAAAGAGGTGAATTAAATTCTCTACTTGTAAAATCTGCAGTAATTATCGTAGTTATATTATCTTTTAATGAATTATAAGCATGAATACCTAAATCGGTAAGGTAATACTTCTTATCATCTTTTTGTTCAACTAAAGGGGATAAAGTATCAAGATGATGATAAATGGTGCCAGTGCTTACCTTTAATTCTCTCTTTAAATTGGTAAAAGAAGTATAGGTATCGTCTCCAATAATTTTAATAATTCGCCTACGTATATCATGACTTAGAGCATAATAAAAATTTGCTTCTATATCATCCTCATTAGATTTATTAGAGTCTAAGTTCTCTTTTCCTTTAATGGTATGTTCCCTTCCTCTTGATTCTTGTTCGTAAGTAATATATGTAAGATATCAAAAAATACTAATAATAAACCTAATATTGAAAAATAAAACCCTACTCCTATAGTCGGTAAATATATCAATTCTCTTGGAATTAATTCTAGCAGGAAAATTAAGAAGAAACCTAATCCAACAAAATTAATGATTACAGAATTAATTCTATATTCTTGTTTGTAAACTATTATAAACGTTCCTATGAAACATATCGAACCACTTATCAACGGAAACAGATACAAAAAGGAATCCTCGATAGCTAAACTCGTGGTAATAATATAAATATTCAATAATGTTAAATCTGAAAACCAAGGTAAAAATTGAGATAATATCATGAAAATTGAACCAGATAACCCTAACAGGCGAAAATCCAAATATTTTTTGACATTCGATATCATAATCTAGCTTTTATGATTTTTTATAAAGATTCAAATACTATGACATAAAAATATAATATTAATTTAAATTTTAATAAATTACTTTCATTTCAATCCGAATATTGGGATAAAAATGTCTAATGAAAAAGAAAATGACGTCGATATGGATTCCATCCATCTATTTGATTATTTAAAAAAGGAAATTCCTGTTGACGAATTAAGAGATTTTGATTCTCCTAAACGAATAGTAAGTATTGATTTTGTCAAAGGATTTGCAATTATATTTATAATTTTAGCCCATACGGCTGGAGCATGGCTTAATAGTTCGTGGATTTTCATATATGGTATAGTTTTCTCCTTTCTAGACATTTTAGGTCCTTCACTATTCATTTTTCTTTCTGCTCTTAGTGTTGTGTTTAGTATCAAACGAAAAAAGAATTCTTTGTCTAGTAAGGTTATTAGGAATAGGATTTTAAATCGAGGTATTATAATTATTGTAATTGCAATTATTTTTAATATTTTTGCTTTTGAATTTACAATCGAGGGTTATCCTTTTCCATTGAATCTATGGGGATGGAATATATTGATGTTTATTGGATTTTCCCAGATATTCTCGTTATATGCTTTGAAAATTGGAAAAATGGCACGTGCGGTTTTAGGGGCGGTTATTATCTTCACGTCCGACCCAATACGACAATTTTTATTCGAAGGTAAAGAAGCAGGTAATTTATTCATAACCTTTTTACATTACATTATTGTATCGCCTTCTCCTATGACCCCATTACTTCCATGGATATCGATATGTTTTATCTCGACAATTTTTGGAGAATATTTGTATGATGCTATGATAATGGGTAAAAAACAGGATTACATTGTACTTTTTCGCACTTTTCTATACTGGGGATTATTTTTTGTACTCATGGGAATATTTTTAGGTAGGTATTCCTACGCTCCTGCAACTTTTTATTCACCCGCCAATGATCTAATTGTAGGTTCCCTTCCCTTAAATGAATATCCCCATATAGGACTTCTTTATGATATGAATTCTCAAATTATAATTCCAGAGATAAGATATCCCGGGATGTGGGAATTCTTGGTTCGTGGAAGAGCTCCTAATATGATCTATAATTTGGGAGCTGCTTTATTAATTATAGCTATTAGTTTTTATTTTATTGATATTAAAAATAAAAATAATACCTTTATATCAATGTTGATTTATTATGGAAAAGTATCCTTAAGCTTGTTTCTAATACATTATACATTTATTATGTTGTTTATATGGTATTTTGATATTGTAATCTTTCCCTTTATATGGTTAGGGTATGTGGGGTTTATGGGGTTTTTAATGTACGTTTGGAATGAGTTTTTTAATGGTGTTGGTTCACCAGAATGGCTCATGGTCCAAATAGGACGAATAGGTCAAAAAACGGGAAAAACTGTGATGAAAGAAATGCAAATAATAGAAGATGAATTAAAGGGGACTATACATAAGTTAAAGCGTCATGAACATGACTCTGAAAATTAATCGTAAGATGAATAATTAAATAATAATTTTTTATATCCAAAAATCATATGTAATAAATGAGTGAAATGTCAATACAAAATGATGTTAAAACAGAAACAGAATCACCTCATCTATTTAATTACTTACAAGAATTAATTCCTTTAGAGGATATAAGAGATTTTGCGTCTCCAAAACGAATAGGTAGTATTGATTTTGTAAAAGGATTTGCAATTGTATTTATAATCTTAGCCCATTCTTCCAGTGCATGGTTAAATAGTGAAAACAAATATATATATGGAATAGCATTTGCTTTATTAGATTTTCTAGGGCCATCCCTATTTGTTTTTCTTTCAGCATTGAGTGTTATTTTTAGTATAAAAAATAAACAAAATATACTTCCCCAAAAAGTAATTCAGATGAGGATTTTTTCACGAGGATTTTTTATTATTTTTATTGCTATGATATACAATGTTGCATCATTAACTTTAGAAAATTATAATATTCCCTTTCCTCTTAGTTTATGGGGCTGGAATATATTGATGTTTATTGGCTTTTCACAGATAATTTCCTATTATGCGCTAAATTTGAGGAAAATGCATCGAGCAGTAATAGGTATTTTGATCATTGCGGTTTCAAATCCTATTAGAGACTTATTATTTGTTCCAGGAATAGAATCGGGAAATATAATCGCGATTATATTTCATTTTATATTAATTGGACCGAATCCTATGGTACCTTTATTACCAGGATTGTCCATTTGTTTTATATCAACTATTTTTGGAGAGTATCTATATGATGCAATGAATAAAGGAACGAAAGATGCTTATATCGGGTTATTTAGATTCTTTTTAATTTGGAGTCTAATATTAATCTTTGCAGGAATTGGATTTGGTTTTGGATTATATACGAAAGATTCAATCGCAGGTGGGCTTTCAGAATACCCCCATATCGCCCTTCTAACTGTTGCTAATAGTCAGCCCTATTTTAATATTCCTGGAATACCGGAGCTGCTAATCCGTGGAAGAGCTCCAAATATTCTTTATAACTTAGGTGCAGCACTTCTAGTTATCGCAATAAGCTTTTACTTTATAGATCTTAAAAAGAAAAACAAAAATAATTTTGTTCATATGCTGATCTATTATGGAAAGGTATCCTTGAGTCTATTTTTCATTCATCAATTACTTCTTAATTTATTTTTTCGACAATTAGATGTAATTATGTTTTTAATAACCAATTTAACTTATGTAGGATTATTAGGATTTTTAATGTATATTTGGATGGAATTTGGTAATGGGGTTGGGAGTCCTGAATGGTTAATGGCTGCTTTAGGAAAAATAGGAAAAAAAAAGAAATGAATAACAATAGTATTCTATTCGATTTTAAAACACTAATCATAGTAAACTGGTTTCTAAATAATATTGCCCTTGAAATGATCATTTATACTTAAGAAGGTTATGGCTTATCTTCTTCAAAATCCTAAAGATATAAATACCCTTAAGATAATATTGAATATAGAATATTTGATTCTTCCGTATATTATACGAATAAGAATTCTAAAAATTTTTAATGAGTAAAGTTATACTTAAGGATTATTCATTTAGAGATTCTAATCTCGGAGGAGTAGAAAGGATGAATGACATGTATAAGTTCAAGGTCACCTTGTTTGGTCCAGGGGGTGTGGGAAAAACTTCATTACTTATTAGATATATAAAAGATTATTTTAATCCAGATTTAAAACAAACCATCGGCTCTAATTTTCTAATTAAAGACGTTGAGATAGGTGATACTAATGTTAGGCTACTTTTATGGGATATAGGAGGTCAAGATCAATTTCTCCCGTTGCGCCAGATATATTTCAAAGGAAGTAACGCTGCTTTTGGAGTGTTTGATGTGACTAATCCCCAATCTCTGCTTAAATTACCTGGGTGGGTAAGCAGTATTAAAAAGACAGTAAAAAAATCAATTCCGATGATTATGGTTGGAAATAAAATAGATCTTGAGAGAAAAGTTGAGAGATCTGAAGCAGAAGATTTAGCTAAAAGAATAAGTTGTGAATATTTGGAAACTTCTGCTAAAACTGGTGAAAATGTTGAAACTGCGTTTGAAATTATAGCAAAAGCTTGTTTGCAAAGTATATCTGATTGAATCTAAGGAGTGCTATTAATTTTTAAAATTCAATTTAACTCAATTTAATATTATACTTTATTAATTCTTCAATTAAGTTATCTAACCCAATGTATCTTATTGCGATTATATTTACATCTCTCGCTGCGCGTATATTATTTAATCCATCGTCTATAAACAAAATTTCACGTGGACGGCATCCAGCTCTTTCTATTGCATATTTAAATATTTTATAATCAGGTTTTGTTAATTTAATTTCATGGGAGAGAATAAACTCGTCAAATAAATCCCATATATCCCATTTTTGGCTCTTCAGATATTTCCAATGACTTGCGTTAATATTTGAAAGACACATTATTTTTAGTTTGTTAAATTGGCGAATTTTCTTTATAACTTCAACAACCCTAAGATCTAAACCTGCAATAATACTATTAAAAGCATCAAAAAATTCATTCTGATTTAAATTACATATTTGAAGTAATTCACACGCCTGCGTATAAAATTCCTCATTAGTTACTTTTCCTTGATGATATGTGTCAGATTGGCGAAAAAATTCTAAAATTATGGGTGTTTTCGGTTTATTTAACGGTGATGGTGTAATAACTTCATTAAAAAACCTACTGAAATCTAAATTGACAATGACATCTCCTAGATCAAAAATTATGCATTTAATAGTCATATTTTTCTTTAAATTTATTTTCTGAAATAGATTTTAGTTGAAAACTTTCTTAAGGGTATAGGCAATTTGTGTTTGGGGAAATTTTTAGTTTCGTTTTCCAATAATTCTAATAACTTTGACACTTTAATATTATTTATATTTTCAGATGTTTGCTTTTTAGGACCAATTGGTTTTCCTATTAATCGTTTTCTTACTGAAATTGTGCGATTTTGTTGTTCTTTATTACCTAAAATTACTATATAAGGTATCCATTCCACTTCTGCTTGGCGAATTTTTTTACCTAATGTTTCATCTCTATCATCAAAATCTGCTCTGTAAGATTCTTTACTCAAAATATCTAGTACCTTCTCTGCATATTTGTTCTGGTTTTCACTTACAGTTATTATCCTTACTTGAATTGGGGAAATCCAAGTTTTAAATCCAGGGACAATAGTATCCTTATTTCGTATAGCATTTTCGATCAATCCCCATAAGATTCGTTCTAAACCTCCCGTTGGAGAGTTGTGAAGTATAATTGGATGTTTTTTTTCTCCATCTTCATCAATGAAAAAGATATTATATTTTTGTCTTTCTTTTCCGTCATTATCAACCATATATTCAAGTGTGCTCTCTATATCAATTTGATTTGTTGATAAAGTGGCACTTTTACCCTGTGCTGATAAAACTGGTCTTTCAAACTTTAAGATAAAATAATAATATCTTTCTTCCCATAATTCCAGTAAAATGGGATCGTCCTCAGTCTTAATTAACTCTATAATCCATTCTTTATTCTCTTTATAAAACTCTTGAGTTGCCCTAAAAATAACATAAGATTTTACTCCAAGATCCTCTAACAAATTTTTTATTAAGAAATATTGGCTCTTAAACTCTTCAATAGCAGAAGATAAATTCTTACAAAGAGTATGTAAATCTGGCATTACAAAACTCCTTAATCTTCTTAGTCCTGTAAGCTCTCCTTCCATTTCTCGTCTAAAGGAATATTGTTCCCATTCATACATTCTTAAAGGGAAGTAATGAGGTTTAAGATTCATATTACTGAATAAATCAAATAATAGGAAATCAGAAGCATATCGTAAAAGGTATCGATCATTACCAGATTCTACCCAATAACTCCTAGCTGGAAATCGAGCGGTTTGAGCCGTCAACTTCTTATTTTTTGTAGTATACATTAGGGGGGTATCAATTAACATTGCACCAAAATCGATAATCCTGTCTTCAACAAAATTTTTAATCAGATTTTTCATAATTACTCCTTTTGTATACCATCTAAGGTTTCCTGCATCAGTGTTTGGATCAAAATCTACTAATTCAAATTCCTTCATTGTTTTTATATGTGCTGGTTCTATTCCCTCATCAGATCTTTTCTCTCCTAACTCTGCCCTCAAAAACGTAAGAAATTCATCATCCTCAATCTCCTTTAGGGGTAACACATTTTTATCTTTGTCAAATTTAATATCTAATTCTTTTCCTTCGGGAGTTATAACTTTAAAAACTGCATTTTCAATATGTTCTTCGGGTTGAATATATAATTTAACATCTCTATACATTTCAGCAATTTCATGTCCTATACAATTTATTTTAAAGGATTTATACCATCCAAAAGGAGAAAATTTTGCTACAATTCCCTTTTCCTCTAGCAATTCAGCTATTTTGGGGCAAACCTCCATAGTATTTGGTTCATGGCTTAAAAATTTGCTTAAATGGGCCCAAGGATAAACTAAAACTTTATCAACGCGATACATATCTCTTTCTTTTATCAATTCAACCAAATTGCGTAATTTTCCCTTAATTTTACCCGTTTCGATTTGCTTATTGTAGTTCTGGATCTCTTCATTTCTTTGACGTATTTTTTCTGGAAAACTCGTAATTTGTATTATCGCATCTTCAATAACTTGAGCCCCTTGTTTTGCTATCAAATCAGTATCATAAGTATCTTGATCTTCTACTGAAACATACGCTACTAAGACTAAACCGTCCATTTTTATAAAATCTTCTGGAAAATCCTGTGGGTTTGTGGTTGCTTCCTTATTTTTAGTTACTTCTACACAATCAGAATGAATTAGTAAAATTTTCATAGAAACTCTTCTCTAAATTTTTCTAAACTGTTTTTAACAAAAAATCCTAAATATTTTACTTTCTTTTGATAATTAATTATATTTAAAATTACAATTAATCATTACTAAAATATTTATTTATAAGAATGAGCCTTAAAAAGATTTTCTCAGATTTAACTGAAGATTTAGATAAATTAGACTTGAATAGAGAAGAGATTCTAAAAGTATCCCGAATTATAATTAGAGACTGTAGTATTGCTATTAAACACATACATCGTAGAGAACTTGCGGATTATTCTGAAAAGATAAGTAATATTCAAATTAGCCATAGCAAATTATTATCATTAATAAACTATAATCCAGGTATATTTTTTAAATATTTAAAAACACCAGAACAGGAATATACTGAAGCAGTGGTTTTTTATTCCATAGTCTCTAAAAAGGCTATTCCTGCACCAAATGAGTTAAATGTTTCTCCATTACATTATGCTTTAGGATTAGCTGATGTTATTGGAGAATTAAGAAGATATGCACTGGATAATATTCGTAATTCAAAAATCGAAGAACTTAACCAGATTCTTGAAGATATGGATGAGTTATATACATATTTATTCTCTATTGATTATCCTTCAGGATTAACCCAAGATTTAAGGCATAAAACTGATCAAGCAAGAAATATTATAGAAAGAACCCGTGGGGATATTTCTATTTCTCTTCAAATGAATGAACTTAAAAGATGCATTGAAAGTAATGTTAAACCTAAATAACAGAACGTCAAACGATTACTATGGATTTTGATTTCAAGAAGATCAATAAGGAAAGTAGCATTGACTATGAAAAAACATGGCAAGAGACTAAAAATCTTTTGAAACTAAAGGGTGATTTGTTTCAGTTAGAACAGAAGGGAAACTCTCATGTGATTAATGATTTTATTGTTTATGCTAGAACAAAAATGATTAATTTAGGATTCGAAGAATTAATTTTGCCTATGTTTGTTGAAGAGGAGGAAATTTATAAACAATACGGTCCCGAGGCAGTGCTTATTCTTGATAGAGTATTTTATTTAGCAGGATTACCCCGTCCGGATATAGGTATTTCTAAAGAGAAGATTGAAAAGGTTAAATCAATTATCCCTAACTTTAATCAAATTAATGAATTACAAAATATATTCCGAAGATATAAGAAAAGCGAGATAGAAGCGGATGATTTAATTGAAGTTTTTATCGAAGAATTAAAGATAGAAGAAAGTAATGCTACCGAATTAATAGATAAAGTATTTCCTGAACTAAAGGGCTTAAAACCTATCCCATCTAAAATGACTCTAAGAAGTCATACAACCGCATTATGGTTCAAGGTTTTATCACAATTAATAAAAAAGAAAACTTTACCACTACAATATTTTTCAATATGCCCTAAATTCCGTAGAGAGCAGAAATTGGATGCAACACATCTAATTGATTCAAATACCATCTCTTTAGTTATCCTAACACCCGAAATCTCTCTTGAAGATTGTCAAAAAATTGCTAAGCAAATTTGTGAAGAATTTGGTTTTAAGAATAGCAAGTTTACCATAAAAAAAGCAACTTCAAAATATTATGCTCCACAAACTGAATTTGAAGTATTCGTAGAACATCCAAAAACAAAAGAATGGATCGAAATTGGAGATGGGGGTTTTTACAGTCCAGTAAGCCTTTCAAAATATGAAATACCATATCCTGTGTTTAATATCGGATTTGGAGTTGAGAGAATCTGTATGATAAAAACTGGAATTGAAGATATACGAAAATTAGTTTATCCTTACTTTTACGAAGAAATTAGTCTTACTGATCATGAAATAGCGAGTGGATTAAAATATAAAAAAGTTCCATTAACAGAAACGGGGATTGAAATAAAGAATTCGATTATTAAAATTGCTCGGAAATATAAAGATGCGCAAGCTCCTTTGGAAATTAACGTATGGGAAGGCACAATAAAAAATAAAAAAATAAGGGTAATCTTATGGGAAAAAGATCAGGGAGTAAAATTATTAGGTCCAGCTGCTCTCAATAAAGTATGGGTAAAGGAAGGAAATATTGTAGGCTTGGCCCCTGATGAGAAGCTTGACAATGCAATCGACTCTGGACTTACTTATCTCGAAGGGATTGCTGCGGAAATGGCATATAATATTGAAATTTTGTTAGATCAAAAAATAGAATCTTATGAGCATCGAGTTAAAATGTGTTACAGAGCCTCAGAAGTGAATTTAATGCTTGATGATATTATTATGGAATTTTTGTGGAACTCCCAAAAGAAATTTGATATTAGAGGACCCGTTTTTATCGGGCTTTCATTTGAAACAATTGAAGAAAAAGAAATAAAAGGTTGATTATGATTAAAAAAAAGAAAATACTCATCGCAGGCACATTTGATATTATTCATGCCGGTCACATCTTTTTTATAAATGAAGCTGCGAAACTTGGTGATGTATATGTAATAGTTTCTACTGATAAAAATGCCGAGCGATTTAAAGGTCAAAAACCTATTGTCCCAGAAAACCAAAGACTTGAAGTAGTTCAAGGGTTAAAAAACGTAAAAGTGGCAAAATTAGGGCGACCAGATAACGACACTCTTAGAACAGTAGAAGAATTCAACCCAGATATAATCTTACTTGGTCCTGATCAGAAATATGATATTGATATGTTAAGAGAAGGTCTTTTTAAAAAAGGTTTAGATCATATCATTGTAAAACGATTGGAGACATATTATGATAAATATAATTTACATTCTTCTAGACTAATTAAGAAGAAAATAATTGATCAGTCAAAAAAATAGTTAAGGGGACATTAATGGTTGAAGAAGATGGAATTACTCCTGAAAAATATATAAATTGGTTTACACTTTATCGACTGTGTCAATTTACTCAAGATAAACGATCAATTAATATAACTACTGTAGAATTCGGACAGCTATTGAATTTAAGCCAACAATCAGGGAGTAGAAGAATAAATGAGTTAGAAAAGTTAGGTTGGATTAAAAAGAAAATAAATGGAAAATCTCAAGCAATCATTATCACTAAAAAAGGAGCCAATGTACTGCTTACAGTTTATAAAAACCTTAAATCAATGTTAGAATCAATTCTAATTGTTGGGGAAGTAACTGAGGGAATGCATGAAGGAGGCTATTATGTAGCGATTAAAGGATATTATGATCAATTTAAGACTAAATTAGGTTTTGAACCTTACAAAGGAACTTTAAACTTAAAACTTAGTGATACTGATAATGAAATCTTACGTGAAAAATTAAAAAATATAACACCAGTAATTATTGATGGATTTAAGGATCAAAGTAGAGAATATGGCCCCGTAAAATGTTATGATGTATACATTTCAAGATTAGATAATAAAAACAATTTTAAGAAAGCAGCTATATTAGATATTCAAAGAACTCATCATCAAAAAAATATAATTGAGATTCTTGCTAGACCCTATCTAAGAGATTATTTCAATCTCCATAATGGGGACAAATTAATATTAAATTTTAATCCTAATAATTATTAACAAAAAATTCTAACTTTTAATGTTTAAGAACTTTGAATTATGTGTTTTTTTCGGTTAGATAAATTAGTTTATGTATTTTAAAACATCGATAAAATACTGTAAATAAAACTAATAACATAAAAATAAAGAGGAACTCATTTATAAATCCAAAAAAACTCGCTAACAAAAATGAAAGAAAAAGGAAAAATAATCTTTCAGAGCGAGCCATTAATCCTATATCAAAATCTCCCTTAACAAGACTTTCTCCTCTTGCTCTGGTATAACTTATCATAATTGAACTTAGGAAGGATATAATAATAACAATCCTCATATCAATTATTATCCATAATTGATTACTGTTAAAACGCATAAGAAATCCAAAGAATATTATAAATTCACTCACTCTATCCATGAACGAGTCTAAAAATCCCCCCAACAAAGATTCTTTATTTCTTAACCTTGCTATAGCTCCATCAATTCCGTCAAATATTCCAGTTATAAAAATGAAAATAGCACATAATAGGAAGTTATTGAAGACTGTAAGGGTAATATTACTAAGAAAAGCAAAAAATAGCATTAGTGATGTAGCTAAATTAGGGGATACTCCCATTTTACTTAAAAATTTTGCTAAAAAAATAACAAGGGGTTTGAATACTTTTCTTAATCTAAGTTTTGAACTCATAATTAGGAGATAAAATTAGTTGATTTTATGGATATTCAAGAATTTTTTTTGACCCAATAATTATTAAAGTAATTCCAATAATTAGTGGAATTATCATAATAATATTGAGATTAAATATATATAGCGTAAATATATCCACTCGAAAGAAAATAACTTGCCCAGTGATTTCAGAAAACATTAAAAAATCCCAAAATCTAACAAAAAAGAATCCACCAAGGCTTAGAATTAACGTAATAATCGTATAGAATATTAAGGATTTTTTCCTTAAGAACAGCGCAATTATGAAGGTTAATATAAATGAAAGAAATGACCCTAATAATAATGAAGCAATAAATATAATCTGGAATGAAAAAGATGATAAACTGATTGCGAAATGATCAAATTCATTGAGTTCATAAGTACTAGTTCCAATAATCCATATAATTGAAAGCATAGATGCTATAATTAATAATAAACACGCTAGGCAGTTAAGATAAAAAAATAGATTTGACACTTTTCGAATATCATATGCTAAAGTTGATATTCTTCTTTTAAAGAATTCTTCTCTTAAATCTTCCAAATAAGCCAAGATATCATCTGGGGTCTCTTCTGATACCTCTTTTAATGCATATGAAGAATAATTTTTCATTAATTCATTAAGTAGCTCACGTGCATTAATTCTATTTCGGGCAGTACTCTTTTTGCCGCTATAGAGCCAAATAGTTTCTCTAGATGTATCAACGATCACCACTACATCATCTTCATTAATGAAATCTGCTTTGTACCATTCCTCCTTTGAATATTTATACGGAAAAAGGTTGGAAGACATGTTGATCTCTCAAAATTCTTTTTATTTTATATAATATAGTTAATTATAACAATATTATAACTTTTATAATTTAATGAAATTAAAAGAGTTATTCAATACTTAAAAAACATAACAATATCGTGAAAACAATTGAAATTACGACTTTTACTAAAGACTACAACTAAAAAAAGCAAAGAAGTTGAAATTAAATTTAATATTGCACCAAGTAAACATTATGGTTTTATTAATTTCATTAATTTAGCTTTAAAACAAGAAATACCTGTAACTCTTACTTTCGAGAAGATAGGTAAATCTGGGCAAAGAGAATTAAGTAAAATTCAAGGAACATTTCTTTTTAAGAGTAAAGATGAACAAGAAATCGGTACACTAGCGCAAGAAGCAGAAGAAGAAGAAAGAAAAAGAAAAAAGCAGCATCAAAAAAGAACTCATAAATAAGAATGATTGTTTATTGTTCAGATAAAAATTATCAGTACAGCTTAATTTAAGCTTACAAAACCTAATTTTATTAAGTTTTTGCATATGTTATAAACTTGTTCATGTGATAAATTTAAATCATCAGTGATATTTTTTATTGTTTTTTTACCATCAATATCATAAAATACTTTATGTGCGGTTTCTCCAGTTAAAAAATTTTTTGGGTTTACTTTCTTTACTATTGTAAAGGTCGGAATTTGATTACAATATGAAGGAAGGTCATCAGGTACTTTGAGTTGGCTCTTAAGAGCTTTTAAACTCGTTTCTTCATTGATTTTCTCTTCTACACACTTAAATAAATCTTCGATTCTTTCTTTAAATTTAGAGTCACTTTCACATAATTCTTCTTCAATATATTTATCTAATATCGTTTCAAAAGATTTAAATGAATTTCTTTTACCTTTCCAATTCAATATTTCAGTTATATTATATTTTTGAAGAAAAGTTCTAGATATTTTCCTTAAAACTCGGCGAACATTAACAGATTTAGAAGCTTCATCGAAAGTAGCTAAGTAAATCAAGTTTGGTATACTATTATCTTTTAGAAATGAGAGTTTTAAATCATTATTTGATAATTTTAACTCACTAATAGTGCCTAGATCTTCAAAAGAATCAGAAAACGAATTTAAGGCCGTAAAGAAACCAGATACTAAAATGAGAGTGTCAGATTGAGAAAAAACATTTATCGAATTAGTAAAATTCCTAGATAATATGGGAAGTCCATCTTTTATTATCAAGAAATCGTGTATCATAGGTTAAACTCATACAATTTTCTCTAGAGAATTATAAAAACTAAAACAATTAATTACTACTTGTCTATTTATAGAAACAAATCTCTTTAAAAGAAAAAAAAATGTAATATCCGTGTATTACCAATAGAAGTAAAAACAATTAATTGCTAGAGTTAAATTTAATTTTGTAAGTTCAAATATTTAATTACTTTAAATATGATTAAAATTAAATCTCCTGGTAGAATTTGTCTTTTTGGGGAACATCAAGATTACCTGTCCTACCCTGTAATTTCTATGGCAATTTCCAAGTATATTTATTTAGAAGCAAAAAAAATCAATGAAAAAAAATTCTTAGTTAACCTTCCAGATGTTCATCAAAAACTTGAAATAAAATTGATTAACAAGGAACAAGAATATAGTACAAATCGAGATTATTTGAAGAGTGGATTTAATCAATTTCTAAGGAGTGGAATCAAATTTGATAATGGCTATGATATAATAATTTTTGGTGATATTCCGATAAATGCGGGAGTTGCAAGTTCTTCTGCATTAGTAATGGCTTGGCTTTACTTTCTAAATTTAATTTCAAATCAAAGATTTGATTTATATCAGCTCGCTTTGATGGGTTATCATTCAGAAGTTACAGAATTTAATGAAGGAGGAGGTATGATGGATCATTATACTGCGGCATATGGAAATCTTCTTTATCTTAACCCATCAGTGCCAAATCCTGAGTTAATTAATTATAATATTACGCTCGAAGGTTTTGTACTGGGAAATTCAATGGAAAAAAAGAATACAGTAGATGATTTAATAAAAGTAAAAGAAGCTAGCTTAATTTCGATTAAATTGATGAAAGAATTAATGCCTAATTTCAATCAATTTCAGACCAAATTAGAAGATATAGACCCTTATTTACCTAATTTAAATAAGGAATACCAAAAGAAAATTAAAGGTATTTTAATAAATCGAGATTTAACAATTCAAGCTAAATCCCTGATTGATAATAATCTTAAAATACTTAATAGAAAAAATGATTTTAGGAAAGTATATCACTTTTATAAAAAGTTAGGAATTCTATTGGAAAACCATCAAAAACAATTAAGAGATAACATTGGCATCTCAACGGATAAAATAGACAAAATACTCTCCAATTGTAAAGATATTGGGGCTTATGGTGGAAAGATTAACGGTTCTGGTTTTGGTGGTACCATGTTTGCTCTTTATCCCCGTAATCAAGAAAAGCTTAAAAATGCAATTGAAGATGCTAAAGGGGTAGCATACATAATAGAAACTAGTAAAGGAGCTGATACTTATTGAAAGTTGTTATTTTATGTGCGGGATATGGAAAGCGCCTTTATCCATACACCGAAAAGTATCAAAAAACGATGATACCAATACATGGAAAACCACTACTAAGATATATAATAGAAGGATTAGTATACACAGGAATCCGAGACTTTATTCTCGTAGTAGGATACAGAAAGGAGCAAATTATTAATTATTTTCAAAATGAAATCAAATTAAATATTACTATTGAGTATATTGAGCAAAAGCAATTAAATGGAACGGGAGGAGCTGTACTTCTTTGTGAACCATTAATAGCTAACAACCATTTCATTTTAACATGGGGAGATATACTCTTAGGCTATTCTGTTTATAAGGAAATTAATCATATTTTTCAGAACGAAAAACAAGATTATATTCTAACAGCAAATCATACTGATGATCCCCATTTAGGTGCAGCTGTCTATACCAAAGATTCCTATTTAACCGATATAATTGAAAAACCAGGAAAGGGTACGTCAAAATCTCGACTTAACAATGCAGGTCTCTTTGTTCTCTCAAAGGAAATTTTCGAAACCTTGAAATTAATAAAGCCTTCTCAGAGAAGAGAAATTGAACTTCCTGAAGCGATACTTATGGGTATAAAAACAAGAAATTGGAAAGTAAGAGTGTATGAGATGAATAAAGATCAATTTAGAGGGGATTTTGGAAATCGTGAAGAATATGAAAGGTTAAAAAATGATAGATCTTGGCTCCAATTTTTAAACTTTAAATAGTTCAAAAGTAAAATAAATAACATAAACATTATTTCTCACAATTTAATATGCGGATTAGAACAAGGAAAAACCTGATTAAGAAAAATGTTGTTGTAGCAATTTTATTTTCCATACCCTTAATTGGATTCTTTTCATTTCTTGGTTTTGGTTTATCCATAATAGATGATGTTGCATCATTTACTCTTGAGCTTGATCCTCCTAACACTGATTATTTCACCCCATTAAATCAAATTACTGCTAATCAAACCTACTTAGAACAAATGGCTCATAATTTTGATTATCAATTAGAGAAATGGCATATACCTACCAACATCAGTGTTGATTTAATCTTTGAAAATAATTCTTATACTAAAGTTAAGGAATGGCTTGGTACTGATAATGGTGCACTTCATTTGGGATATACATTAGCCTCACAAAGTCTTCGATATAAATATGCATTAGATAATAATGATTTAGATGAATTAACGAATGCTACTCGTATGGTTAAAAAGTGTGTGTCTGGATTCAGCAATATGTTAGCTGCTCCTAATGGAGGTATAGGTCCAGATTATCCTGGCATGCCTGCAAGATTTGTTTGTGCTCCTGAAAATTACAAATATCATAAATGGATCTTTGATGAAGATGAAAGACATTTCAATGGAACAGGAGCCTATAAAAATTGGAGGGTGAGACTACATACATCACGAGATGAGCTTGCTGGTTATTATCTTGGCTTTGCGAGTGTGCTAAAATTTATTGATCCCAACACTAATGAGGATAGTAGATGGTGTGTAGAGCGAATTTCCTTACTAACAGAGCAGATGATCGAAGGATTTCGTAATACAAATTGGCTCTTACTCGGAGGAGAAGGAGAACCTGTTGGCTCAGATTTAAACCCAATTTTGGGTGAAAGCATGTGGCAATTAGCACTACTACGTATTGGTGCCACAGCAAGACCTGATAAATATGATTCTCTTTATAATTATGCTGCTGCGAAAATAATGTCAATGCATAATGGCAACATGGGCTCGGTAGGAAATACGGCTTATGATACTTATGCCTTGGCTTTTAGTATGGATGTGGAATTTGCTCTTGTAATGTTAGAAGATAATCCTAGTCTCCAACATCATTATATCAAACGATTTGAAGAAGGATTTTACAGTTTCTTGCGATATCATCGGAATGCTTTTTTTAATATGATCCATCTCGCATTTATGACATTGATAACCGATTCTGAAGCGTTTGAAGATCCTAATTACAATGATGAGACAATTAAATGGGATATTCTTGATCAGTTGTGGCGATTTAATACATCAGGTTGGGGTGATGGAATAAGGAATTATAATTTAACAGTTAGGCCTTATTCAACTCGAGCTACAAGTCTTAATCCTGAAATTGCTGCAATGGAAATAAATCCTGTAAGAGAAAAGTGGCTTAGTTTCTTTGAAAGTGAACCTTATGGTAGTCTTTTTTCTTGGATGAAAGATTTAGTTGATATTGATAACGTTCAATACATGAAACCTTTAACCATCTCTGAGATGGGAATACACCATTTTGAATGGGAACATAGTAAGTTCTATGGAACCGGGGGTGATCCTACAGGAAACGGACTACGCCAAGTTATCCCAAATTCTTATTTAGTCGTTTATTGGATGGGAAAGGCCTTTAATATTTTTTAAAAAAACTTTTTTTATACCTCAAATAGATTTTCAAATGACTCTCCAAGGGCTTTAGTAAGATCTTCTAATTCTTTTCTTGTAAAGAATTCCAGTAAACTTTCTTCGTCTATAGTTTTTAGTTTTACAAGTCTATTAAGGGTTATATCAGTCTTTTCCGCAATCACTTCTAATTCATTTAATTCTTTATGTCCAATAATATCCCTTATTATAGGCTCTTGATAAAATATTTCATTTAATGGTTTTTTTAATACTTCTGAAATTTTAAATGAAAGGGTTAGTGAAGGATTATAATTCCCTTTTTCCAAAAAATATATTGTTTGGCGAGTCACTCCCACACGATCTGCTAACTCTGATTGGGGCATATGATTTAATTCCTCTCTTATTTCCTTTATTCGAGATTTAATCTTAGTTTTAAATTTCAGAGATTCTCACCAAATAATGACTAAAAGTATTAATTTGCTTCATATTAGAGATTTCACATAAATCTCAGCTTAAATTAATTCAAATAAATCCTCAATCTTACAATTTAGTACTTCGGCGATTTTAAAAGCTAGAGTTAAACTGGGATTATAACGACCTTCTTCTAAGTATATAATGGTATGAATTGGGACTCCTGTTTTCTCTGCTAATTGAGCAGCGGATATATTTATTTTTTCTCTAAGTGCTTTAATAGAAGTCTTTAGGAGTTCTCCTTCACGCATCTTAGACAAAACATAACTAATAAAATTATCAAAAGCTAATTCTTCAGGTCTGAAAATTTTATCCTCAAACATGCCCGCAGTTGTTGAAATCTTTGTAATCATTTCCTTTATTTTATTCTCAACAATATGGGGATCTTTCATTCCAGGAATATACCCTTCGGGTCCAATACCTTTAGTTTTAGTGCTGGATCCAACTGCACTATGACCAGCAGTCTCAATCTTTATTGTATAGGTTTTAAATATTCTATCAAACACCCCATTCACAATATTAATGTTTTGAATACGCCTATATGGGATTGTAGCCCGTATCTTAGTAAAAACACCATGATTAATAATAATACTGTTTTCTAATACTTCATAAGAAAATTGATGTACATATGCCGAAAAGTACACCGCAGATACGATCGCAATAATTATATAGGGTATAATAACTGTGAAAATTGTTAATATTATATATAAGGTGAAATTAAATTCCTGATTGAAAAAATACATAAACAAATACCAGATCTCTAAAATTATAGCAGCACCAAGAAGTACAATATTATTTTTTAAAGCTTCCTTTTTTACGTAATCACCTGAAATTCTCCCTTCCCTATCAACATTTTTTTCGTTCATAACTTTTACTCCCTATTATTATGTTAAATATTTTTAAATATCTTTATATTATTAAAAGAAGTTCTTAAATATATATATTAACATTTTAATATTATAGTTAAATTCTTTTTACTAACCTTATTACTCTCCTATTGTAAACTTATAAATGATAGAAAGCTTTATATACGATGTTAAGCAGACTTTACATGGGATGTTAAATAAACTATACATCCAACAATTAAAGGTGATTAAAAAGTGATAACGAATAATGAGATTTTTAATGAGGAATTGTATGAAGAAATCTATGATTATATCAAATCCAAGGTAATTCCTCGAAAAAAAGAAATTTTGAGTAAGAAATTCTTTCAAAATATGAGAAATAAATCTCTTATGCTCAATAAAATAAAACAAGGTTTTATTTTAATAGGAGGTCTTGCGTGTATCACTTTGCACATAGTTCTATTATTTTTGAAACTAATGTAATTATTAATTAAAATTTATTCCAATACGAGGTTTCGTTATAATGCAAGAAGATATAATCGATATAAAAGAAAATATGTCTGCAGAAAAACAAATACAAGGTAAAAAGATATTAATTTTCATTTTAAAGGTAATACTGTTATTTGCCATGCCAATAATTGTCTCAATCTTAGATTACTGGTTCCTATAAATGAATTTCTATTTAAAATTACTAATTTGACAAGATTTTAGTAGGTGAAAATAATAATGTCAAAAAAAAGTATTCATAAAGCCGAACAACGGGTAATAGCTATTCAAGGCAATCACCCTATGAAAGAGATTTATAAGCAAAAACATAGCCACAATATCAATTATGGGATTGTAACTAATACTATTATACTCATATCGATAACTTTTTTTATTTTTTTTTGCTATCTAATCGATAGCTTTTTAGTAAATCCTTTAGTGATCATTGGAATAATTCTAATTACTGCTTTATTTTCCATTCTCAACCTACTTTCCATTCTAGAGAAGGAAAGAGAGAGTTCTTATAAAAACAATAAAATTCAGAATAAAAAGGAGGAAACCTAAATTGCCTGAAAAAAATATGATAGATTCAACAATCGATAAAAAAGATAATAATGGTTTAAAAGTATTTGGGATAATAATGGCATATATACTCTTATTTATTGTACAACTACAGTCTAAGATTAAAAATAAATCATTATTAAAAGAAAAAAGTCAAACATGTAACATAGGAGGTGAGAGTGATAATGAATAGCCGAAGAATCTTTTGGCTTCGCTTCTATTTTAGTTTTTTCATTATGATATTAATTTCATTGCTTCCTTTTATCTTTAAAAATATTACAAAAAAAGAAATTAAAATGAGGGAATTATAGTACTAGTCCCTTTTGTTTTCTTTTCGTAATTCATAATCCACATGATTTAAAATTAACAATCCTATCAATTCAGTATTCGAAATCATGACTTAAATATAAAAACGATTACATAAGATTGTGTTAATTCCAATGCAATTCCAGTCAATTAAGATTTCTTTATAATAATAATGAAATCTTTAATATACATTTCAATCATTTGCAATAGTATAACTAAATAAAAAATAAAATAACTTAAGGTGAATAAAAATTTCATACACCAGCTCTAAAAATAGATATTATGTTAAAGGAAAATACGAAGCTGCAATAGGAACCTTTGGTGTGGGGCTAGTATTTCTTTTTGTTGCCATTGTTTCGTTATTTCTAAGGAATCTGGATTTAGATTTTATCGGGCTTGCTTATTGGGGGTATTGGCTATTTATTCCAGCTTTTTTCATTATGCTTGGTGGATTCCAACAAATATACACGAATAATAAATTTCAAAAAGCAGTCAAAGTGGCTATTTTAGATCGCGGAAATTCTGGAACTTATAAATTAGAGGATATTGCTTTAGAAGTGGGAATAAAACCACAAGATGTATTACGAGTATTAGCCGATCTTCGAGCAAAAGGGCAGATTATTTATCGATTTAATTCCGAGACTGGAGAAATCATTCTTGGCGAGAAAGTTAACTATGCTCCCGCAACAGAATTCGTAGCACCCCCAAAAAAGTTAGAAGCCCCTTTACCATCGGAAGGTAAAAGTTATTGTGTATATTGCGGGAATAAAATTGGAGAAAATGCTCAATTTTGTTCTTTCTGTGGTTCAAAACTCTAAAAATTAGGCAGTAACAGTTGCATTAAAATCTAACGAATTTTTTTTTTAAAAATCCTTATTAGGTCTTAATATCTGAAAGTATTAAGTATTATATATTGGAAAAAAATTGCTAAAAATTTTTTTTAATTGAGGGGTATAAATTGAAAAATAAAGTCTTGACATTTGGAGAAATAATGCTCAGACTCTCTCCTCCAAACTATAGACGCCTTTCTCAAGCGCACTCATTTGATGTTACTTATGGAGGGGGTGAAGCAAATGTTGCTGTCTCTCTTGCCAATTTTGGTATTTCTGTAGACTATGTCACAAGATTACCTAAGAATGAGATTGGAGATGCTTGTGTTAAATTTATACAGCAATTTGGGATTAATGTGGATAAAATTGTAAGAGGGGGCGACCGTTTGGGCATCTACTATCTTGAAATGGGTGCTTCGGCTCGTAGTAGTAAAGTAATATACGATCGTGCAAACTCTGCGATTGCAACTTCAGATATTACCATGTTTGACTGGAATGTTCTATTAGAAGGTGTGAAATGGTTTCACATAACAGGTATTACTCCGGCAATCTCCCAAAACCTAGCAGATATTTGTATTGATGCTGTTAAAACCGCAAAATCAAAAAATGTGATTGTTTCTTGCGATCTCAACTATCGTAGTAAATTATGGAAATATGGGAAAAATCCATCCGAAATTATGCAAGAATTAATAAAACAATGTGATTATGTTATAGCAAATGAGGAAGATGCTGATAAAGTTTTAGGGATTAAAGCTCCCGATACTGATATTAATTCCGGAGCATTAGATCCTGCAAAGTACAGGATTGTTGTACAAGAAATAATAAGGCAATTCCCAAGATTAAAAGGAGTTGCGATAACTTTGAGAGGCTCTCTTTCAGCCAGCCATAATACTTGGACGGCCGTCTTTTATGATGGAAAAAAACTTTATATAAGTCCTCTTTATGATATTCCTCATATCATTGATAGAGTTGGTGGTGGAGACTCATTTGTTGCAGGATTAATTTATGGTTTTCTAACCTTTGGTAATAATTTTCAACAAATCCTTAATTTTGCAGTAGCCGCATCATGTTTAAAACATACCATTTATGGCGATTTTAATTTGGTATCTGTTGAAGAGGTAATGAAAATCATGGAAGGAAACGTTTCAGGAAGAGTATCTCGATAAAGAGAGAATTAAAATTTTAAAGTATTAAAAAAAAATAGACACTTAAAATTGTGGGATAGAATGGAAAATTATGAAAAAATGATATTAACTGCTACAACAGCAAATTCATGGATTTATCCTGAATTAAAAAATTGGGCAGATAATACTGATGATTTAATCGAAGATGTGGTTAAATGTTATGAAGCAGGAGCAGCAATCGCCCATATACATTTACCAAGAGGCGAGGAGGTTGACACGGTTAAGAAAGTAAGGGAAAGATGTGATATTATCATACAAGCGGGTATGTCAAGTTATCCTATTGAAGCAAGGGCGCCTGATTTCCATGCAAAACCTGATATGCTTTCTGTAATTGCAAATCATCACGCAGAACATTTCCCTAATGGTAATGTTGATGTAATTCATGATATTTCTGAATTAGAAGAATATTGTGTTGCCTGTAAAGAATTTAATATTAAAATTGAATGGGAAGTATGGCATTCTGGATCTTATTGGAATTTGAATTATTTAATTAATAAGAAATTATTAGAGCCTCCCTATGTCTTAACTCTGTTTTTTGATTGGCCTGGAGGAACATGGTCTCCCCCAACTGCAGATGAATATTTACATAGAATTAAATACATGCCCGATAATTCTATGCATACAATTAGTGTTATGGGAAAAGAACAAACTAAAATCGCAGTGCTAGCCATTCAACTTGGAGGAAACGTACGTGTGGGAACAGAAGATTTCCCTTTCATTAAGGAAGGACACCCTGCAAAAAATAATGCTGAAATTGTAGCAAGAATGGTAAGGATTAGTAAAGAAATGGGTCGAGAAACTGCCGATCCCTCTGAGGCAAGAAAAATTTTAGGAATTCGATAATTCCCATTATTATTTCATACCAATCAATCGGTTTTTTAAAAAGATGTCGGATGTAAAAGCGGATTTCCGGAGAGATATCCTAAAAATATTCGCTGGAAAAACAATTGAGAAGATTGTTTTTAGCCCAAGAATATATTATTGGTATCTTGGTAATCGTCTACACATAAGAACAAGAAAGAATGATAATCCTAATATACCATCCCATTTTTTACAAAAAAGCCAATTAGAAATTTTTGATATGTTAAGAGCAAGTCCTCGATATTCTGAGGAAACGATCTATTTACCATTATTACGTGAAACTATTGTTCCAGAGGGAAAAATCAAAATAATAAGGGAAAAAGGAACTAAACCTGGGGAGCGTGTGATCTTTCATAAAACTCCGAGAGGAACCCTTAAACAAGCTGAAAGCATAGGTGGCGGCTTAGGGGCCCATATTACAGAATATCCTATAAAAACAATCGAAGATCTAGACATAATGAAATATATTTTGGAGAGGACTAAAGTTGAATTCTTAAAAGAAAATTTTGAGAAAGCAGAGCAACAATTTGGAAATCGTTGTGTAGTTAGTACTTATATCTCAAAATCACCTTACCAAAAATTAGTAACTCAATTCATAGGCTTTACAAAACTAATTATTTTATTAAAGCGCTTTCCAAGTAAATTAGAGAACTTTATGATGTTTTTAGAACAATGGGATGATCAGTTGTATGATCTGATCTCACAATCTCCATTAAAGATTGTAAATTTTGGTGAAAATCTTGATGCAAATTTGAGTCCACCACCCTATTTTGAAAAATATCTTATTCCCTATTATGAAAAAAGAGTAAAACAACTTCATCAATCAGATAAATATTGTCATATACATATTGATGGATCCTTAAGAGACTTTTTACCTTATTTTGAGGATTTACCTTTTGATGGATTAGAAGCTCTTACCGCAAAACCACAAGGAGATGTAACCTTAGAAGAAATAAAGGATTCAATTGGAAATAAAATCTTATTAGATGGAATTCCGTCTATTTTATTTTTAAAGGAATACTCCTATGACTATGTGCAAAAGTATACACAGAAGATTTTAGAAATATTTTATCCACGATTAATATTAGGGGTCTCTGATGAGTTATCTCCTAATGGTGATATAAGAAAAGTAGAGATGATTTCTGAAATTATTAATAATCTTGAATCCTAATAATAGTTATAAGTTATTTTTTGATGTGTTCAAAGTGAGATTAAAAGGAAAAGTTGTTATAATCACGGGAGCCGGAGCTGGGATAGGGAAAGCTACTGCGTTTTTATTAGCTAAAGAAGGAGCAAAAGTATGCTGCAATTCAATTTCAGACTCTGCTAAAAAAGTTGCAGAATTAATTAATAATGATGGAGGAGATGCTATTTTCATAAAAGCTGATGTATCTGTAGAAGAGGATGCTAAGAAAATAGTAGAATATACCCTAGAAAAGTATGGGAGGTTAGACATTTTATTCAACAATGCCGGAATAGTTATTCCTGGCAGTGTAGATACAATTTCTACTGAAGATTGGGATAGAACCATGGCTATTAATGTCCGAGGGATATATCTTGTCTCAAAATATGCAATTCCTCATCTAAAAAAAACAAAAGGAACTATAATAAATAATTCATCTTCAGTAGCATTAAAGGGTGTTGCAGATAGAGCTGCTTATACCGCATCTAAAGGAGCTGTTTTATCGATGACGCGTGCTATGGCGGCAGATTATTTAAATTATCATATAAGGGTTAATGCCATATGCCCTGGAACGACAGATACTCCCTCATTAGCAGAAAGGTTATCAAAATTTGATGATCCAATTGATGCTAGACAACAATTTATATCGCGTCAAAAATTAGGACGTTTAGGTAAACCCGAGGAAATTGCAGATGGTGTACTTTTTCTCGCTTTAAATGAATTTTGTACAGGAATAAGTCTTTCCATCGATGGTGGAATGACTATGTAAATTAAATAAAAAGATAGAATACAAAATTTATCTTGTTGTCCAACCACCGTCTAATCGTAAATCGGCTCCTGTCATATAGGATGATTCTTCCGTAGCTAAAAAGAGAATTCCCGCTGCAATCTCTTCCGCGTCGGCCCAACGACCCATTACACCTTCTTGCTCAAATTCTCTCTTAACTTCTTCATATGATAACCCTCTATCCTTAGCTTGTTTAGCTACATCACTCTGGAGCATTGGAGTGTCGGTAGCACCGGGACTAACGCTATTTACTCTAACATTATAGGGAGCAAGGTCTAAAGCTAAAGCTTTTGTGTATCCTAGAACAGCTGATTTAGTTGAGCAGTAATTCGCATGAGCTGTTTGGCCTATATGAGCAGCAACAGATGCTAATGTAATAATTGAACCGAATTTTTGCTTTTTAAAATAAGGAACTGCATACTTACAAGTATAATGAGTACCCTTGATATTAACGTCAATAAGTAGATTTAAATCACTATCTGGAAATGTCTCTATATCTCCCACTCTTACTACCCCAGCATTCACAACAAGAACATCTATTCTACCAAATTTTTCAATAGTTAAATCAACCATAGCTTTAACATCATCTTGATTTCTTACATCAACAACATTTATTTTGGTTCTAGGTTTAGCATTATTATCAACAAGTTGATATGTTTCATTTAATCCTTGTTCATCTATATCAGAGAGAATTTGTATTGCTCCTTCCTTCGCAAACAGAATTGCAGTAGCTCTTCCAATTCCAGAAGCCGCTCCCGTTAGAACCACAACTTTGTCTTTCAATCTCATTTGACCACCATCATTTAATTACAATTTGTTTGTCTAATTGAGAAAGCCTTTCACAACCTGAATCATTAACTCGATAACAGTCTTCAACCCCAACTAAACCCTGTCCACGCACATTGAGCCAGACCTCTAAATCCAAAACCATATTTTTTTCAAATGGGATATCCATAGCACCAGTAGGTCCAAAAAGATGAGCTTCTTCACATTCTAATCCTATACTATGAGCAGTAATTAAATAAAAGCCTCTTTTAGTTAGTGATTTTAAATATGCTTGAGCTTGTTCCCGAAAAACTTTTGCACTTACTCCAGGTTTGATATTTTCTGCACAATATTCTTGAACTTTAATCATATAATCCATTGCTTCTTGCACTTTAGAGGGAACTTCTCCAATTACGGCCCCTCTGCTCACATCGGAAATATAACCTTCCCAAACTGCACCAAAATCAAATCTCATTATATCATTAGCTGTAACTGGTGTTCCCAATCCAGGAGCTTCTGGATCTGAAGGCCCTATATTCATTGTCAGATGATCCCAGCCCCATGCACCTTCATCCACTATGGTCCTTCTTGCTATCTGTAGTAGTTCTGTATCTTTCATATTTAACTCCACTGAATCAATACAAGCTTTAATTGCTTTTTCTGCTATTTCAGTCGATTTTCGAATTCTTCTAACTTCTTCTTTGGTTTTAATTAATCTCATTTCAATGAAAGCCTTATCACCAGTAACAAATTTAACATTTGGAAACTTTTTTTGTAAAGCTTCCGATTGATAGCGCGGCATATAAGATTCAAGACCTATTGTTTTATTACTTAAATCTACTTCACCAATTATCTTTAAGAGAATATTAATTGCTGCTTCTAATGAACCAACCCTATAAACTTGATTTGGTGGTACCCATGAAAATTCTTCAACACTATCATATAAAGACCAAATAATCGCATTCTCCTCACCGTCTCGATTGACAATTGATAAGTTAGGATATTGATTTGATAAGACATATAAGATTGGATTGGGCGCTACGTGTGTAACTGGCAAACCAGTTGTATAAAAAACGTTCACCGGAGTTGAGGCGATTAAAAGATCAATATTATGTTTATTTAATATTTCTTTAGCTCTAATTTTACTATATC